>Ga0247840_10001678_pt1 | contig 42410 bp, 33 predicted proteins | sample LaCruzMarch2015__FD_192404 | JGI IMG/M metagenome (GOLD analysis project Ga0247840, IMG submission 192404) | Freshwater microbial communities from meromictic Lake La Cruz, Castile-La Mancha, Spain - LaCruzMarch2015_17m | ecosystem: Environmental > Aquatic > Freshwater > Lake | place: Spain... | reverse complement strand
ACACAGAAAATGTTTGCGAAGACATGGAGATTATTGTCCGGATTCACAAACAGAAGATTTTGGACAAAAAGCCGTATGCCGTCAGGTTTATTATGGATCCCATCTGCTGGACGGAAGTTCCCGAAACCATGAAGCAACTAGGGAAACAGCGCCGCCGCTGGCATCTGGGGCTGATCCAGACCATGATGAAGCATAAAAGCATGATTTTAAATCCCCGCTACGGCAGGGTGGGGTTGCTTGCCATGCCGTTTTTCTTTTTCGCGGAAATGCTCAGCCCCGTGGTGGAAATCCTGGGTTATGTGGCGATGATCGGCGCTTTCATCTTCGGCATTATCAATTTACAGTTTTTCTTACTTTTCCTCTTTTTGGCCATTTTCTACGGTGTGTTCCTCTCCGTGGCCAGCGTGTTTCTCGAGGAAATGACCTATCAACGCTATCCGGAATGGGAAAACTTTTTTATCCTACTCCTTTTCGGCGTTCTGGAAAATTTCGGGTATCGCCAAATCAATTCATTCTGGCGGTTTCTGGCATTCTTCCAGTATTTCTTTGGTAAACAGCTGTGGGAATACAGCCGTCAACGCGGATCGAAAGGGAAACCAGCTTATGCCAAATGAAGCGTTGGGAAAAATAGCCCTCAAACGAGGTGATTTTCAGGAAGCGATCAACATTTTTCGTCGCGCCCTCGACGAGAAAAAAAGTCCGGAAAAATGGATCGGACTCGCTTTGGCTTATGAAGGGCTTGGGGATTACCTGACTTCCCGCTGGGCATGCTATAAGGGCCTCGCACTGGATCCGCAAAACACCGAAGCGCAGCTTTTTGCAAAAGGCATTGAAAAAAAACTCGCCGCTGCCAGGCGATCGTATCCCCCGCGACATCAGGTCCGCTTCAGAGTCCTACAGGATGTCTTTGAGCGTCGTGTTCTTAATGCCTGGAAACCGATATTTGTTAAGGGGATCAACCTCGGCCTTGCCGTCCCCGGTTATTTCCCGGGAGAATACCCCATCGGCAAACATACCTACCGCCTCTGGTTCGAGCAGATGGTCGCTGCCGGATTTAACACGGTAAGGGTCTATACCATTCAGTCACCCTCTTTTTATGAGGCGCTTTACGAATATAACGAGAAAAAAGATGCCCTTTCCCTTTTGCAGGGCATCTGGATTGAGCCCCCGGCAGACAGTAATTTTTCCCATGAATCGTATCTTCGCTATATGCAACGGCAGATCATCGAGGCCATTGATATTACCTTCGGCAACGCGCTGCTTCCGGAAAGACCGGGTTATCCAAACGGGTCATATAAATGTGATATTTCACAACATCTTATGGGATTTATTTTAGGCCGCGAATGGGAAGGGTGCCCTGTCGGGGAATACAACCGACTGATGGGTTCCAAAGTCCGGCAATATGATGGCCATTTTCTGTCAATCGCCCAGGGAACTCCCTTTGAGGTATGGATTACACAGATGCTCGATTTTCTCCTCAAATACGAAAAGGATCGATACGGAGTAACTCACCCTGTTTCCACGGTTTGCTGGCCAACTCTTGATCCCCTTGTTCATCCTTCGGAATCCAAATATGAAGATGGTCTTGTCTGGCAGGGGCTTACCGTTAACAAAGTAAGTTGCAATGAAAACGAAGATGTGGAATCTCTCGATACCGCCAAGATTATCGCCAAAGCGGGAAACGGTTTTTTTGCCACCTATCATGCCTATCCGTACTATCCCGACTTCATGAATAATGATTACCTCGACCAGGAGAAGCCATACGACGCCTATCTGCGTCTTTTGAAAGCGCACCACGGAAAACAGGCTGTGCTGATCGCGGAATACGGCGTGCCTGGCAGCAGGGAGGTTTCTCACTGGCATCGTCTTGGCTGGCACCACGGCGGCCACAACGAAGTGCAGCAAGGGAAAATCAACGGAGAGATGATCAAGGCCATTCACAAAACAGGCATGGCGGGTGGCGCGCTTTTCAGCTGGTTTGATGAATGGTTCAAGCGCAATTGGCTTTTTTCAAATTATGAACTTCCCGCGGATCGCAACCAGCTCTGGTTCAACCTCCAGGATGCGGAACAGTGCTATGGACTTCTCGCCGCTTATCCGAACTATCCATCCAGGAAAGTTCACTTGAATGGTGATCGTGCCGAATGGCGCGATGCGACTGTTTTGTATTCGAATGAAGGGGCTTTGGAGCATCGGTTTTCCGACGGGGCTGATGCCTCCAGACGTCTGCAGTCCCTTTCGGTGCAGAATGACGAGGGTTTTCTCTATCTTGCGCTTACGACCGGGGATACTATTGATTTCAACAAGGGACATTATGTGATCGGCATCGACACCTGCGATCCTGCCGCCGGTGAATTTCTACTGCCCTTCAATTTGGGAATATCCAGCCCTGTTGGTTTAAAGTTTCTTATCCAGCTTACCGGGATCAAAACAAGCCGCATCCTTGTGTGCATGTCCTACGACAAATATCTGAATGATCCGAAGAAGGAGTTGTGGCCTAGGCCATCAAGGGAAGGCGCCTGGGTGTGCATGCAGAATAAGACGAACGACCGCCGCATCAGCAAGGACAGGGAACACTTCTACCCGGCAAAAGTTTTTTCCATGAGTGCTTTGCGTCACGGCAGTCTGGACCTTCGGCACAAGCAAAATGATTCCCTTGCTGATTTCTATATCTCTGATAAGATGATCGAGCTACGAATTCCCTGGGGATTGATCATGGTCACAGATCCAAGTTCGAAAACAGTTTATTGGAAACAAGGGGATCAAACAACCAGACAGACTGGCGGCATCAGATTTGTGGCGTATTCATATAAACCCGAAGCAAACGGGCTCTTGGCAAAGAAAACAGGAAAAGCGCATAATGCAACCGACATGTTGCCCCGCGTAATGCTGCCACAGGTCATCCGCACCTACGACTGGAAGGGCTGGAATGTTCCGCTTTATCATTTGTACGAAAAAAAGAGCCTGGCTATCTATCGGCAATACCTAACGGAGATTTCATCATGAGCTTGAATATGACACGACGCTTTTTTTTAACAGCAATGGCAACGGTCATCGTGCTGCCAAAGAATATTTTCGCCAAGGACAGCGCCCGCTCATTTTCCATTCCTGTCCTGCTTTATCATGACATATCTTTTGAAATTAGTGATGATTACACTATCACTCCTGGCCTTTTTGCGGCCCAGATGGAATGGCTGTGCTCAAGTGGATACAAAGCCATTTCCTTTGCCGATCTCGACACGGAATCGTCACTGGAGAAGGCTGTCATCATCACCTTTGATGATGGATATGCCTCTTTTGTTAATTATGCCTTTCCGGTTCTCCGCTCCTATGCTTTCAAAGCAACCATCAACATCATCGGTCAGTATGTCGGATCATTCCTTCTGGATAGCGTCAACAGACCTATGTTAAGCTGGGATGAATACCGTTATCTGACGGCCAGCGGCCTTGTCTCTTTCGGATGCCATACGGACCTGCTGCATGTTTTCAGAAATCAAGGCGCCACAGGAGTTTCCGATGATCTTCTCCTTGAAGACCTTCGGCGGTTCCAGAGTATTTTCAAGAAGGAAATGGGAACTTCCTCGGAGATCATCGCCTGGCCCTATGGTTTTTACAACGAACACAGTATTACTGTTGCCAGGCAGGCAGGGTTTCGCTTTATGCTTAACTCGAAAAAAGGGTTCTACCGGAATGGGGAGGGCTCCACGGAAATTCCCCGCGTTAATATTGGTAACAAAGATCAACTTTTTGCTTTTCAATCCCGTTTAGGAGTTCAGTGATGGCAAGCCGGCAATATTCTTTGTGTTTTTTGGTCGTATTTTTTCTTCTGATGTATGGATTTGGACTACCGGTGCTTGCCGCAGACGGAGCCTTTGCCGTGACTGACGCAATAAAAATTAAGGAACAGGGTGACCAATATGCCCGCGAGGGGGATTTTGCCAAAGCGGCAAAGGAATATGAAAAGGCACTCTCTGCAAATGCGTATTTTTCCGATAGTGATCGTCTGGATATGGCTACGGTGCTGGCTTGGGGTGGCAACCTCAATCGTTCGCAGCAAGAGCTCCGTGCGCTTATCGAAAAAAATCCCGATAACCTGAAAGCCCGTGTTCAACTATCACGCATCTTCTTCTGGTTAGGAGATATAAAGACATCTCTTAGCGAGGTGGAACAGTCTCTTCGCCAGGCTCCGGATGACCCTGATGCGCTTTTAATGAAAGCAGATATTTTAAGAACGGAAAGAGAATTCGATAAAGCTATTTTCATCTACCAGGCAATTCTTAAGAGGGGAGAAAATTTCGAAGCCAGAAACGGCCTCTCTTACGCCTATATTGCAGCGGGTAATCTGACCGAGGCCAGACGCAACTTTGATCTTCTTGCTCCATCATTACCGTATCAAAAACAGGAAGTCAATCGCTTGAAGGAAGCGATTGACGAAGCAGAGAAACCCCGAGCGCTAAGTCACCAGCAGCCAATGGAAATGGGCAATACAATGGCCGACGAGGGGAAGCTCGAGGCAACAGCCGGCGAATACTTAAAAGCGCTCAACTCTTCTAACACTTTCACAGCTCAGCAACAGCTGCAGATGGCGACGGTTCTCTCATGGGCAGGGCACCTCAAGGAGGCAAGAAAGAGACTCACGAAAATCCTTGATGTGCATCCTTTGTACATAGCCACCCGCATACAACTGGCGCGAGTATTACTCTGGTCAGGGGAGCTTGATGCAGCGCTTGTGGAAGTCGATCAGGTTCTCCTTGTTGATCAGGGCAACCGAGATGCCCTTCTGATTAGGGCAAACGGTCAGCGAATGAAGGGGAATTTCAGACCCTCCATTGCCACTTATCAGGAGCTTATACAGAAAAAGGATGATTATGATGCACGGGAAGGACTTACCTATGCATATCTTTTCAGCAACGACAGGGTCGCCACGGATAATATTATTCCCTTGTTGAAGCCCGCTTTTCCTTACGAGGAAAAGAGTCTTAACGAATTAAAGGACCTCAGAGATTTGAAGTTCAACCCCTCCCTGTCGCCGGGATTAACCTTTTATCACGACAGCGACGATAATGACGTCTGGCGTTATTCCTTAAATGGAACTGCATGGCTGGGCAATTGGAAAACAAGCATCGACTACACCCATACTGACGCAAAAGATCTGGGCGGGAATGTGTTGACCGACGATGTTGTTCTTTCGACCTATTCCCGTATGCCTTTTTACGGCGGTATCGGCGGCAGCGTCGGCCTTGCCGATTCAGGACGCGCCATGACGTGGAGCGCCAGAGGAGATGTCGATATTCCATTTGGCAGTATTGGCGCGAGAGTCGGTGAAGATTCCCTGTCGGATGTAGCGGGTGTCAGTAGAAATCATATCCGCGCTTTTAATGCCGCCCTATCGGTTTTACAACGGCCGACGGACCGAATCTCCCTATTCGGCATTTACAACTATCGGAACTACTCCGATGACAACAATGCCCATGACTTCATGGGCAGCGCCAGTTATCTGCTATTGCGCCGCCCGGCAGTAATAGCCCTGGGTTACAGGGGCAGGTATCTTAATTTTGAAAGGCAAAGTGGTGGTGGGTATTTTGATCCGCACAATTTCATCTCCAATGCTCTTTTTGTGAATCTATCCTTCGAAAGCGGACCTGTTTATGGCTATGTAGAACCTTATGGTGGCTATCAATCCTTCGCCCGCAATGAAGAGGGGAATTACAGTTACTTTGGCGGAGGAGGTGGCCTGATCGGGTATCGGTTTACAAAGCATCTGGCAGCAGAAGTGACCGCCGAGGGGGGAAATTATGCCGTGGGTGCCTCCGGTGCCTGGTACTATTACCAGATCGGTGCCAGACTTATCTATAACTTCTAATCGGCGCAGAGGATTGTTGTTGACATTAAAGTTGTTCTCCATTAATTAATTTAATAAGATAAGTCTCAGGAGTTATTATGAGAAAAAATATTACCATTTTTTTTATTATTTTATTACTTCTTCCCGCTTCAGCTATGGGCGAAATTCTAACCGTCAAACATTCAGTAAAGCATTCATTAGTGGGCGATCAGGCAACTGACGATGCCATGATTTCCACCATAGCCAAGGCTAAATGGGAGGCTCTGGAAAAGGCAAGTACTTATATTGAAAGCCTCACCGTTGTTCAAAATTCAAAGGTGGCGCAAGATGAAATTCTTGCAATAACTGCCGGTGTTCTCAAGGCAGAAGTTATTTCTCAAAATAATTATCAAACAGATGATGCCCCCGGTATTGAGATTATTGTTAATGTAGTTGTGGACGCCTCTGTTTTGGAAGAAAGGGTGAAAAAGCTACTACAAGACAAATCACATCTGGCACAGCTAAAAGATAATTCGAAAAGAGAAAAGGAACTCCTCCTGAAGGTTGCCATACTTGAAGAAGAAAGCCGCAAGCTGATAGCAAATAAGCAAAGCTCCCAAAAGCTTAAAATAGAATTTCAGCAAGCTTCCCAGGGACTGACAGAATTGGATTGGTTTAATAAAGCATTATCATTATGGGATGGGGAAAGATATACCGACCCCAAGAAAGCTATCGAATATTTGAGTAATGCTATTTCGCTGCGGCAGGATATTGCCGCTACCTACAGCGCCCGGGGGAATGCTTACTATGATTTAGACCAGCATCAGCTTGCCATCGAAGACTTCACCGAAGCCATCCGCCTAAAACCAGATTATGTCGATGCCCACTACATCCGGGGGAATGCCTATTATAAACTTGGCCAGTATCCGCGTGCCATTGAGGACTTGAATATTGCCGCAGGATTAGGACATGAAGTAGCGCAGGTCATTTTACAAAGTTCTGGAATTAGCAGGGTTTCGGCAGATATTCCAATCGTCAAGAAACCGGACAAACAATTGGAACTGGCTGTGAAACAGGTCGAATCCCCGCAGGTTAAATCTGAAAATTACGAGGACATCAACAGAAATGCTGCGAAACAATCTGTTTTAATCGAGTGGCAGAAAGCACAGAGGGAGTTTTTCGCAGAAAATCCCGACTATAAAAAGGACAAGGCGTTGAACAACGCCTATGTCAGCATTGTAGACGAACTGCTTAGCAAACCTGAGGCAGCCAAAATGACGGACCGTCAAATTCTTATAGAGGCTAAACGGATTGTCGATGATTCTATCGGCACATTGCAAAAACCGCCCAAAGTCGACGCAGTAGAGAGTTACAGCGTAATAACGGGGCTAAAGGGAATAGAGTTAAGAAACGGGGATGTCATTGAAGGGCAAGTAATCAGTGTTGATTCCGATATCGTAATGATTCGCACAAAAGATGGCAAGGTATTATCATATTCTTTCATGAAAGAATTCCGTTGGTTTATTACTGAATGAGAAATAAGGTTGAGCAGATGTTTAGATGCTATAGTTCTTTCCCCTACTAAGTATTGCTTACGATAATCGTCTTTATGCTTCCTGCAGATAATGCCAGTTAATATAATAGTGCTATTTGTTTGCATGGTGATTTTAGAGGTATCGCATGAAAAAATTCATAATTATATTTGTTGCGATAATTAGCTTAGCATTAACATGGCCGTATATTGTCTGGCGTTTGATTCCGGAAAAACCTATTCAGGCTATTATATTGGACAAAACTGTTCCGGTTAATAATTATCGTGAACATAAAGGGCTAGTCTGGTTGCTTGATAATTTACGCTATATCAATAAAGATACAGGGCGGTCGTTTGCGTTTGATAAAGATTACTATGGCTTTTTTCCATTGCCGAATCAAAAATTTGAAATCAAACCATTGCCGACTGATTTGAATAATGCTGAATTGATCTATATAACCGATACTTATGGAGTATATACTTATGATTTTTACAGGGATAACCTTCGTGGTGAAAGATCGGAGCTTATTTATGGGGGCTTGGAAGAAACCGAAATTATTGCCATAGAGCAAAACTTGGCTAGAAAAAACACATTGATTGCAGAATTCAATTCTTTAGCCAGTCCTACATCTAAACAGGCGCGAGAAAGGATGGAAAATATTCTTGCTGTCAAATGGACAGGATGGATTGGTCGGTATTTTAGCGAGTTATCGGCTAAAAACATTGATTTACCATTATGGATGGTTCGTAATTATGAGCAGCAATATGGTACGCCGTGGACTTTTGTAGGCGCGGGGTTTGTTTTTGTGAATAAAGATGATCATTTATTTGTATTAAGGGCAGGATTAGAAATAGGTCCAAAGATGAATAGAATAATTTTTACGCAGGAAGCGATAAATGAATATAAGGTTACTAATGATTTGGAATACTCTTATTGGTTCGATATCGTTGATGTCAGCCGGAATAGTAACGCGAGTGTCCTGGCAAATTACAAATTAGATGTAACAAATCAAGGTGAAAAAATATTAATCGAACACGGTTTGTCCAGCGTATTCCCGGCTATTGTCAAAACGGATTTACCATATCATACTTATTATTTCGCCGGAGATTATGCGGATTACAATAATTCGCCGAAAGCTTACGATGCGGTAGTTTGGCGCCAATATTTCGGCATTGGCGGCGCTGACCAATATGATAATTTCTTTTGGAAGATATATTTTCCGTTTATGAAACAGGTAATGCATGAAATTACTAACTCGCGCACTAATCAGTAGGAATTTACTTGGTATATCAACATCAAGCATTGTCGCGATGATCCTTATTTCGCTATTCATAAACGGCTGTTCGCTGATAGACAATATTCAAGAACAATCACTCTCCGTATTCCCGGAAAAGGAAGATTCTTGGAAGCTTGTCTGGAGTGATGAATTCAATAGAAATAACATGGACATGTCCAAATGGACTTTTGACGTTGGCGGAGATGGATGGGGAAACAAGGAGCTTCAATACTACACGGATGCAGCAAATATTAAGCTATTAGACGGGAAGCTGATTATTGAAGCAAAAAAAATGCGATTCGGCGGAAACGAATTCACCTCCGCAAGAATCTCAACCCGGGGAAAGGCATCCTGGACCTATGGCAAGATCGAAGCAAAAATCAAACTCCCCTATGGGCAGGGAATATGGCCTGCGTTCTGGATGCTAGGTGAGAATATTGATTCTGTTGGTTATCCAAATTGCGGAGAAATTGACATCATGGAGATGGTTGGAAGTACCGATGGTGCCGAAAATGCTACCGTTTGGAGCAGTTTGCACAGACCTGATCAGAGTGCAACAGAATCCGATAAGACACAAAGTGAGACGGCATTTTATAAAAATAATCACGGGAATTGGTTTAATGATGATTATCATATTTTCGGTATTGTATGGAGTTCCGGCCAGATTCAATTCTATGTAGACGACCATTTATACAATAAAGTAAGGATTCCCATCAGTGGAAAAGACGGTTACTCAGTATTCCGAGAGCCTTTCTTTATAATTCTCAACCTGGCTGTTGGCGGCACATGGCCCGGATCACCAGATCCTACAACCGATTGGCCAAAGCAGATGGAAGTAGATTGGGTCAGAGTATACCAACAAAGCGATTGAAGACAAAATTTCTGTCATCAGTTACAATCGGATATTCAGTGAGAGCTTTGTACAACTACATGAAAACAACAATTTTGTCATTCCGTGCAAGCGAAGCGCGACACGGAATCCAGACTTTCAGCCTTCTCGCTGTTTTGCTTTTTGGGCTATTTGTCCGGCAATTTCAGGGTATTTGCATAAAACCTGATTAAATTCTTTCTTTTCGAGAATATACAAATCACAATATCCCACCGCTTCCACGGATGCATTGCGGGGGTCATTATTAAACAATGCTACCTCGCCAAAAAAATCGCCATCACTTAAAACTGCGAGGAGTTTCCCCTCTCTGGAAAGGACTCTAAGATTTCCTTTGACAATAAAGTACATTTCTTTGCCTTCATCACCAACCTCAAAAACACGGTCGCCTGGTGTGAGAATTAATGGCCTGAGGAAAATTGCAATTTCTTCGATGAACTTAGAATCAGCGCCTTTGAATAACGGGATTTTTTCTACGACATCTTTTTTTAGATATAACGCAACATCAGTTTTAAGATTTTTAGGCAACCCGGCAAGAAAGCTTCTTTCATCAAACCCCAGTCGTTTTTTCCATAAATATGTATAATAATCTTTAATCCGATTTTCCAATCCGGGATGGAGTTCACGATAGTGGATTAAATTATTCAGCTTTTCCATATTATCGAGATACTGAGATTTTGCCGGATCTTTCTTTGTTAACATGCTGGCTATATTACCAATAAGAAAACCAAGCACGCCAAACCCGAAGAATTGAACAAGAATCGCATATATTCTTTGCAGGTTTGTTATAGCGACAATATCGCCATAACCCGTACCGGTAAGTGTTGTGGAAGTCCAATACATAGCCTGGATATAATTTGAAATATTGTTCATAGAGGAATCGATACCAACAAGAGTAAGCCATCCACAGCCGATCCAGTGAACGGAATGAATCAGCCAGAAAGAAAAAAACAAGAATGTGAGATAGCCCACATACCTAAACTCATTCTGTTTTATCTGATACATAAAATTATTTACTTTATATAATTTTAGAAATCGGAAAATGATACAAACAGGATGATTAAAAAATAAATCAAAGGGAATAGCAGAAATAATATCGGTCACTAAAAAATGTTTTAAATAATAAGTACGGGTATTATGCCTGTCGAGAACCTCTTCCCCTTTTTTAAATCTTGTGTTTAGCAGACTGATGAAAATATCAATAATATATATCAGCGAAATAAATATCGTCGAAATATAAAAAAATAAATCATGTTTAAAATTGAAGATATATTCAAGAGGCATGTACAATGCTGTAAAGCTTGCACAAATTGAAACAACGAATCGCCAGATAGTTGTTCGCCTCTCATGCCTGCTTCTCTTCAGGTCAGCAATGTTTTCCGGTAAATCAAATTTCATAAGCCCTATCTTCTTTTGCGCAATCAGGCCGGGTCACTGAATTTGGGCGGACGCTTGGTAAAGCTTGCGGTAACCGCCTCCAGCTGGTTTGGACTCCCCATAAGTGTCATCATCAGTTCGGATTCCATCAACAGGCCGCGGCCGGAATCGCCATGCCACACTTCATTGATCAGTTTTTTCGCCGCGCGAATGGCATCGGGGTTTTTGGAGGCGATCTCCCTGGCCAGGGCCATGGCTTCTTCATAGGGTTTTTCACAGACGTGCGTCACCAGTTTCAATCGGGCTGCCTCTTCGCCTTGAATAACTTTACCCGTAAAGATCAGTTCCTTGGCCACGTCAATCGATACGATATCGCGGATGGTCTGAGTAACGCTCATATCCGGAATCAATCCCCATCTCATTTCCATGAGGGAGAACTTGGCATCGGGCGTGCTGAATCGAATATCAGCCCCCATGGCGATCTGGAAACCACCGCCCAGCGCAACACCATGAATGGCCGCGATTACCGGCACGGGGAGCTCCTTCCATCCATATCCAATATGCTGATAGATGTTGGATGGCCGATTTTGGTATCGATCCGTAAGATTGGGAAACTTACTTTCTCCGGATAGCAGGGCCGCGAAGTTCTCGACATCCAGCCCTGCGCAGAAGCTTTTGCCTTCACCGGAGATGACAACAACCCGAACACCTGGTTCCTTGGCCAGTCGGTCGATGGCGTTGGCCATGGCGTCAATCATATCAAAGCTCAAAGCGTTGTATTTTTCAGGCCTGTTGAAACGGACATCCGCCACATGATTTTCTATTGAAATTTTTACTAGTTCGCTCATCTTTCCTCCTTATAATCGAAATAGTCCCGCAGTTCTTTTGGAATTGGACTAATCCTTTCTCCCTACTTTCGTTAGAGCTTTGTGTAAGCATATTTTGCCGCAGTGCTCTTGCTAATTTTTGCTCCCGTAAGTGATGCTAATGTTCGTATCGTAGAAATTACCGGAAAAAATCCATTTTCCACCTGCATCTTTTTTAAAAACGAGGAGGAACTTGGTGACCTTTGGTAGCACCGGAAGCGGTGAACTCAGGTTGCCGTCTATCCAATTGCGATTATAGTCGGGAACGCGAAACCCCCAAGTAAAGCTTTTCCCCGTTCCTCCAAAAGTGATAGTGGCAGGCACATGAGAACCGCTTTCCCAGAGCTTAGCCGGGAAAATAATATTTCCTGTGCGTCCATCGCTGGTGGTAAATTTCCATACACCGGGCAGTTGATTGTAGAGATCCTGATCATATACCGCTGCTTGAACTTGAAATGCCCAAAGAATAGTAACCAGTCCCCAAAAAAACAATACTTTCTTCATGTTGAAGCCTCCTTAATTATTGATAGAACTTCCTTTTTCAATTGGTAGCGTATAAAGTACGATTTCGTTTGTCAATGGATATCACATAACTATCAAATATTACAAGATTGATTTACCGGGCATAATACCAAGTAAGCTTTCAAAAATTCATATTTTTTGACAGCAACTTGGTATTACAAAACCCTTTTCTTTTGGGAGATGTTCGTGTAAGGAAGAATGCGGAATGCACATAAGAAAATATTTCTGAAAATACCCTAGAAAAGGAGAATTATATGAATTTATTGATCCAACCCAAGAAGTACAAGAGCCTTATGGCCGATGAAGGCTCAAAGGCCATCATGACCAAAACCATTGCTTTCTTTGAGAAAATGGGCAAGACTCGGCTGCTCGACGACTACAACAAGAAGCTTTGGTACCGCGAGTTTGTTGATTTCATTGGTAAAGAGCAGATCTTTGCCAAACTGCTCACCCCCAAACAGTACGCCGGAGGAGATCCGGATTGCCGCTGGGACACGGCGCGTAACAGCGAATATTCAGAGGTTCTGGCATTCTACGGCCTGGGTTACTGGTACTGCTTCCAAGTGACCATCCTGGGACTGGGCCCCATCTGGATGAGCCCGAATGAAACGGCCAAAAAGAAAGCGGCCAAACTCCTCAAAGAAGGCGCGATATTTGCCTTCGGCCTCTCCGAGCGAACCCACGGCGCGGACATCTACTCTGTGGAGGCATCCCTCACCCCGAAAGGCCCCGGAAAATATGTGGCCAATGGCGAGAAGTATTACATCGGCAACGGCAACGAGGCCTTGATGGTCTCTACGCTGGGCAAGGTCAAAGACGGCACGGACGACTACACCTTCTTTGTTACCAATTACCTCAACAAAGCATTTGAGTTGAAGAAAAACGTCATCTCCCACCAGGAGTATGTAGCTAACTTCGATCTGCACGACTACCCCATCACCGACGATGATATCCTCTCGCGTGGCCCCAATGCGTGGGATTCCGCACTGAACACCGTCAACATCGGCAAATTCAACATTGGTCCTGCGTCCCTCGGTATTGCCGAACACTGCTTCTACGAGGCCATTACGCACGCTTCCAACCGCATCCTCTACGGCATGAAGGTAACGGACATGCCGCATGTACGCAAAAACTTTATGGATGCCTGGCTACGCTTACTGGGAATGAAGATTTATCAGCGTCGTGCCACCGACTACTTCCGGGGCGCAAGCGAAAACGATCGCCGCTACCTGCTGTATAATCCCACAAGCAAGATGAAGGTGACCCTGCAATCCGAAGAAGTTGTCAATCTACTTTGGGATGTAATCGCGGCCAAAGGCTTTGAAAAAGACACGGTCTTCCACATGGCGGCAGCCGATGTTCGAGGCCCCTCCAAGCTTGAGGGTACGGTGCACGTCAACGTACAGCTCATTCGCAAGTTCATCAAGAACTACTTCTTTAGCCCGGCAGCTTATGCCCCTGTGGCACCGGACTTCTCACTCAAAGATGACATGTTCCTGTTCAACCAGGGCCCCACCAAGGGTTTGGGCAAGGTGCAGTTTCATGACTACAAGCCTGTTTTTGAAGCCAATAAAGGCCTGCCCAACGTGGCCACCTTCATCAAACAGATAGAGATGTTCAAAGAGATGCTGGAAAAGGCAGGACCGGATAAAGTACAGGATATGGACCCAACGTTCTCTCTGCCGGTAGGTGAGATGTTCTCCATCGTAGTCTATGGCCAGCTCATTCTTGAGCAGGCTAAGTTTGACGGACTTGACGCCGATATCTTAAACCAGATCTTTGATTTCATGGTGCGTGACTTTGCTCACTTTGCCTTGCAAATTTACGGCAACCACACAACCAATGACGACCAAAGGGCATACTGCACAAAGATCATGCTCATTAAGGCAGTCGCGAATCCCGAGCAGTACAATAAGGTTTGGGAAAAGTATGTTGCCACTTTGAGCGGCGAATACGCCATGACTGAGTAGCAGAAACACTAATTTCCTGATTCCGTCTTACAAAAGGGGAGAGCCGCTGCTCTCCCTTTTTACTTTCAAAAATAGGCGGGGCGTTGAATGATATTTAGCTTTCTGTTATACGTAAAAATACAAATGACCAGTGTAATTCTGGACAAAAATATTAATCTTTAAGGAGAATATTCATGAACATTACACAATTATTTTCACTAAAAGGAAAAGTCGCCCTGGTTACAGGCGGTGGCCGTGGGATCGGTAAATTTATCGCGACGGGGCTGGCCGAAGCCGGTGCTGATTTGATTTTAACATCCCGTAAGCTAAAAAATCTGGAAGACACAGCTAAGGAATTAGAAGCCAACCACAAAGTACGCGCAATTGCCATTGCCTGCGATATGGCCAAAGAAGACGCAATTGACAGCATGCTTGCTGAGGCGCAAAAGAAGTTCGGCCACATTGATATTCTCGTCAATAACGCCGGGGCAACCTGGGGTGCTCCCACGCTTGATTTCCCTTTGGAAAAATGGGATCAACTCTTCAATGTTAATGTTCGCGGTGTCTGGATTCTTTCTCAAAAAGTTGCCCGCATCATGAAAGCGCAGGGCGGCGGAAACATCATTAATATATCTTCCGTCATGGCCTTCCGCGGATCAACAGAAATGGCTCATCCGGCCATACCTTATAATTCCACAAAAGCCGCGATCAACTTACTGACCATGAACCTTGCCGTCAAGCTTGCCCCTTATCACATTCGCGTCAATGCTATCGCGCCGGGCTTTTTCCACACCGATATGATGGCTTTTATTGACAAGCCGGAGCTCAAAGAAATTCGCGATGCGATGATCAACGAAATACCTCTGCGCAGAGTAGGCGAGATAGATGACATGAAGGGAATTGCTGTATTTCTAGCATCAGAGGCATCGGCCTATTTAACCGGTCATGTGCTTGTCGCTGACGGCGGCTTGATAGCTAAATAATACCAAGTTGCTTTCAAACACTTACATATGAATTTTTGAAAGCTTACTTGGGATTATGCCCGGTAGATCAACCTTTTAATATTTGGTAGCAACTTGGTATAAATTTGGAAGGCATTGGTAAATTTTGTCAACACCTGAGACACATAGCGTCCCAAAGGATTCAGCAACGGTTATTCTGGTTCGCCGGGGGCAGGGGAAAACGCCGGAGGTATTTCTTGCCCGCCGCCATGCCAGTCAATCATTTATGGCAGGGGTTTATGTTTTTCCCGGCGGGCAGTTGGAGCCATCTGATTCCGATGTTGCTGCAACCAAACTTCTATCGGCAAGCGATGATTTTCAACCTCAGACCTTATTGCAGGATAGCACTCTGACAGGGGATATGGCGCTCGGCTTTTATATCTGCGCCATCAGGGAAACATTTGAGGAAACGGGAGTTCTGTTCGCGCGAAACGCAAGCGACGCTTCAATTGATTTTGGTAACGCCATAATTCAAGCGCGTTTTGCCGCGTACAGACAACCGCTAAATGAGGGAAAACTAACTCTGGCAGAAATTATCCGGCAAGAAGACCTGGTTCTGCTGCCGGAATTGCTCATCCCTTATGCATACTGGATTACACCGGAAATTGTACCTCAACGATTCAGCACACGCTTCTTTCTGGCGGAGATGCCCCATCATGGTCAGAACGCCGTGACAGACAAAGATGAACTGACCTCATCGCTGTGGGTAACACCGGGTAATGCCCTGCAGATGTACAACGCCGGAAAAATTGCCATGATGCCCCCAACGCTAAAGACGCTTGAAGAAATGGCGGAATTTTTCGCGATAGATGAACTTTTTGCAGCAGCCCGAAATCGCAAAATTTACCCGATCATGCCCCAGCCAATGAAAGCCGGATTGAAGTTGCCACATGATCCCGAATACAGCATTGAAAGATATAAGCAAGCCCCACGGCCAGGCGAGACCAGCCGCTTTCTAATGGCGGATGGGATTTGGCAATTCGCCACGTTTCTGAATGAAAAAGAAAAACCCTGAACCTCAGCTTACACGGAGGTTCAGGGCAGATTTTCAGAGAACAAGGGGTTGCCCCGCTGAAGCGGGATTAAAACAACCCCTTGCCCTAAAACTTCACTTTGGGAGCGGCTTTTGCTACTTCATCTACTTTAAAGAATGCCGCCTCTTTGAATCCATACATGCCGGCAAGCAGATTAGCCGGGAATGTTCTTATTGCTTCATTGAAAACTTGTACGGTTTCGTTGTATCTCATCCTCTCCACGGCAATTCGATTTTCGGTTCCGGCAAGTTCGTCCTGAAGCTTCAGGAAATTCTGATTTGATTTTAAATCAGGATATTTTTCCACAACCAGCATCAACCGGCTCAATGCCCCTGTCAATTGATTATTAGCCGCAATCTTATCCGGGATATTTCCGGCACCGCCGACTTTAGCTCTGGCATTGGTTACTTCTACCAGAACATCCTTTTCCTGTTTGGCATAACCTTTGACTGTTTCCACAAGATTCGGGATCAGATCATAGCGACGCTGCAGTTGATTTTCCACCTGCGCCCAGGCCGCCTTTATTCCCACATCCATTTTGACAAATTTATTATAGTTGCCTACAAAAAACGAATACAACGCGACCACTAAAATAAGGACTACAACCAGCACAACAATCAAAGTCTTCTTCTTGGGATCCATTTATTACCTCCTGAAATATGTTAATTTATAATTTATCAACTATGCTACCCATCTTTTCGACTTCCCGCAAATATTTTTTGAATATATTAATGATTTCCTTATTTGCAAGTTTATCTTTTCCTTCCTTAATGCCAGAACAAATCTCAAACACGGCAGTGTCCAGCGAAAACATATTGCACGCCTCTTTGATTGTCTCTTGCCTTACTTGCGGCGCCCTTCCCTGCTTTAAAAAAAGCAGAGCATTAAAAATGGAAATAAACGCCGTGAACGAATTGCGAATCAACTGTCGAAGCTGCCGTGCCGAACCTTCCGTCTCCAGATAGCCTTGGGTCAAGAGGATTATTTTCCCCTTGATTTCTCTTTCAATTTGCAGCCGCAAGTCTTCCGGTTTGAAGACAATATCCGTTAGAACATTTTCGCCATAAACCAGAATATGGCTGTTTTTCATATTCAAAAATTCGATGGGATAAGAATCCAGTGAAGTTTCAATAAATTCTTTGGTCATTACCAGCGGTGTGGCAACTTTACGCTTCTTCCAGTATTTTACTTTTTCAAAAGCGGCATCGAGCTTGTTTTTACCGGCATTTGTTAAAACTACAAGCAGGTTTATGTCTGATTTGCCTTTAACATAGGAACCAGCCGCAGCACTGCCATAAACGATCAAAGAGACAAGCTCGCTACCGAATATTTTTAGATAATCCTGAGTTAAAGGAACAAATACTTCCTGTGGTTGATCTGGTATTTTTGCCATTTTATGCACCTGATAAATAAATTGTTGAAACTCCAATTTCGAAAGCGCAGCGTCGCGGAATTGGTAAGTTGAACAATCCCGCACAGCGGAGGGTATTATACCCGTGATTAGTAATCTCCACCGGCGCCACCGCCGCCGCTTCCACCGCCTCCAAAACCGCCAAAACCACCGCTGAAACCGCCGCCACCACCACGTCCACCACCACCACTCAATAGCAAAAGTAATATCCAGGGAAGCATTCTCCGTCCGGTTTTTGTACCTATGAGCAGCGCCGCAATAATTAAAAAAATTATAATTCCGAAAGGGCTGATATCTTTTTTCCCGGCTCGGGCTTTTGTCCGGTATGGGGCAGGCGTTCCGCTGAGTTGAACGCCTGCATCTTTGGCAATATAAGAGCTAAGAACATACATTGTATCGTAAAAAGCCTGACCGTAATTGCCTGCCTGGAGTTGTGGTTTTAGATATTTATCTCTGATTTCACCGACTAAACCGTCCGGCAAAATTCCCTCTACGCCATAACCGGTTTCAATCCGAATTTTTCTTTCCTTGACCGTCAAGAATATTAAAACACCCTTATCTACACCTTTTTTCCCGATACCCCACGCTTTATAAAGGCCATTAACATAAAGACTGGTTTCCTCTCCCTCTCCGATAGTAGGGACAGTTACCACAACTACCGCCGTGCCTGTCTTTTCCAACACTTCCCGCGCCAGAGCTTCCATTTTTGCGGCGTTATCCTGATCAATAACATTGGCAAAATCATTGACAGCGCCCCGATGCGCCGGATACTTTTCGGCGGCAAAAACAGTACTCGCCATCAGCGCGATGAAGATTGCCGCGCACAGGGTGGATATTATTTTGCCTCTGTTGTGGGGAGGATTAATCATTTTTTCTTTTCCAGTGTTCCAGGATACTTGTTTAATTTTTCCGCGGAGTGACTATTGCGTAAAGATTACCGCCTGTCAAGCGGCAAATACGGCAGGATAAATATACATAAAAACAATGCATCTTTTCAGTGTCAATCGTCAAGGGAAGGATTTGACACCAGTTTGGGTCAATTATTGAACCAGCGGAATTGCTGTCTCCATCTACTAAGTTTCAGCATCGACAGTATCAGCAATCAAGTATTACAATTTAGATATTCAAAAGTGCTTTATGTTTTCTCAGGTTCTACCAATTCTTTAATCCGATCTTTGAAAGTTAAATAAATCTTTGGCGTCCATTTAGTAAATTAATCGCAGACAGCCTTACGATTGGATTCTTTTCCTGGATCAATCTTCTCTTCAAGAATCCGTGCGCTCTGCTTTTCAGGCATAGGGCGCCAATCAAGTTTTCGTCCCAATTCTGAGTGGATTTCATCGGTTTAAAATGTCCAGGCATTTCTTTTCTTGACAATTCCTAGCGGGAAAGGTAATTGCACGATGCGACGTGTTTATTAATTGTCCGCAAAATATATCAAAAGGTGCAGCACGTTGACCAGTATAGAGAACCCGTTTTCCAGACAATACCTGAAAGTACAGCACCTGCGGTCATGCTCTAAAAGCGCAAATGCCGCCGGAGAACTGTAGATCCTGTAAACATAGATGTGAATTTCTTAACATTAAATGCTACACGCCAGATTGTGAATTTAGTGACATGGATTCCCCGTTAAAGTAGGTGTCTGATGCCGAAGCAAAAAACATATATCATGGAACATACAGACGAGGCGTACCGCCTGGATGTGAAGACGGATCCAAAGAGTATTCGTCGTCAGGCCCGCTGGTGCGGATTGAAACCAGGGATGCGAGTTCTCGATGTAGGATGCGGGCCCGGAAAGACAACTTCGATACTTCATCAAATCGTACAGCCCGGTGGAAGCGCTGTAGGCATAGACTGCTCGGAAAACCGTGTGGATTACGCAAAGAAACACTATGGTCATGTACCTGGGATTGCTTTTTTTACACGTGATTTCATAAAAACCTTTGAAGAACTTGGTACATTCGACATCATATGGATCCGTTTCGTTCTGGAGTATTATCGTAAGGAAGCCCCGAAGATCGTTGAGAATCTTAAAAAATATCTGAATCCGGGAGGTTGGCTATGCCTTATTGATCTTGATAATAATTGCCTCTGCCATCATGAAATTCCTTCCGAGATGGAAGATATGCTCCAAAAGATGATGAAGTATATGGAGACAAACTTCAATTTTGATCCATTCGTGGGACGCAAACTATACTCCTATCTATATGACGCAGGTTTTGCAGATATCAATGTGAACCTTCAAGCGCACCATTTATTTTATGGCAAGATGGATAAGATTAACTTGTTCGACTGGATGAGAAAACTGGAAGTTAATGCACCTCGAGTAAGCAAGTTCTTTGAAGATTATAACGGCGGTTACGCTTCATTCCAAGAGGATTTTCAAAAATTTTTCATAAGTGAGCGACGCTTTACTTACACCCCGTTAATCCTTTGCAAGGGAAGAAAGACAAATAAGGATTAATATCCATGCAATAACGGATCACCCATGTTACTTTTTACGTTAGGGATATTTTCCCTTTTCTGAAAAGATCTAGACAGACATCAACAACCCTGGGATCATAATGCGTTCCTCGTGCAGCCACAATTTCCGCAAGGGCTTTTTCAATGCCCAAGGCCGGCCGGTAAGGACGGTGGCTCGACATGCTTTCCACCACATCTGCTACGGCAATAATTCTTGCTTCCAGCAGAATATCATCACCCCTGATACCTGCCGGATAACCCGATCCATCCATCTTTTCATGATGATGTAAAACGATTTGGGCGATGGGATTATTAAATTCTATGCCTTTCAGTATTTCATACCCCACACCGGAATGCATCTTGATCATGCCATATTCGATTTCCGTTAGCTTTCTTGAGCTGTTGAGAATCTCCGCAGGAACATTGATCTTGCCGATGTCATGGAGAGTGGCTGCAATACGAATGCCCTCGATCATCTCTGCCGGCAAGCTCATATTTTCCGCAATACTAGTTGAGATCATGGATACACGCTCCTGATGACCGGACGTATAAGGATCTTTGGATTCTATTATTTTGGAGATAGCAAGAATGATGCTGTTCATAATCTTCTGCAATCTGTCTAGGCTGTTTTTAAGTTCTTTTTCAGAACGTCTGAGTGCAGTTATATCTCGAAGGATTCCTACCACACCAATTAATTCCCCGTTTTTATCAATATTTAGAGCGCCGCTGATATCAAAGATTCTCTCTGATCCATCCTTGTGCGGAAATGTTATCATTACATTTTTAATAATTTTGCTTTCAGTATTTATAATTTTTGTGATCTGCTTGAATATCATTTTATTTTCAGGTCCGATAAACTCCTTGAGAGGGCGGTTGATAATTTCATCCGGCCTATATCCCAAAATGAATTCTGCAGCTGGGTTTATGTAAGTAATCTTTCCATTCACATCGATATTGTAGATAATGTCCGGGGCATTCTCACTCAGAGAACGGAACTTTTGTTCACTTGTTCTAATCAATGAGTATGCTCTGGCATTATTGATGTCTATTGCTATTTGCTGAGCTATTCCTGTCAGAAGGTTCATATCGCTTTGATCGAGCGGGCGTTTCGATTTGACGTTATCGACTGCTAAGATACCTTCAGATATCCCTTCATATATAATCGGCACGCAGATAAAAGACTTAACTCCAAGAGACTTGGCAAAATTTAAACTTCGCTTTGAAATTGTGTCCTTGGTTTCATCCATGTCATTAACTAAAAAAGGTTTTTGTTCTTTGAATGATACAACGAACTGACCCCTTGATTGAGGGTTATCGAGATGGAATTCGGCCGATACCAGCAGTGTTTCCAGTTCTATCGGATATCCGTAACCGGCTATATAAACTAATCTGGTGCGATCATCATTTGCAAGCATGAGCATACCTCGGTCAAAATCCAGCCGCGCCTCCATCTTTTCCATGATGTATTTAATTAAGGTATTAATATCCAGCATGCTGGAAGAATATTGCCCGATCTCTTGGATAAGGAGGACATTGTTGTAACGGATATTGATCTGATCCAGCAGATTGCCGGCCACGTTTCCCTTATTCTTATATGTCACTTCAAAATCTTTTTTCCCCTGGCGCTCCAAAAAAAGTGACATGAAGATAAATGTCAGAAGAAATATGATCAATGGTATGAAACGATATTCATGGGGAACTGCAAAGGACAGAAACAAACTAAAAATTATTGCAATGGGAGTAAAATAATTGCGGATACGGTTCCATAGAAAAGATTGTGATTGCTCCCATTTGATCTTATAAATACATTGGTTCCCCTCTATATGCATGCACTGGGGATGCTCAATCGTGGCATAATTACCCGTAAAAAGCTTACCGATGCTCTCAAATATTCCTAGTCGGTTTTCGCACTGATAGGGCTTCTCAACTACACCAGGGTTTTGTTCGGCAATTACTTCTATGAAGTTGTGTCCAAGGCTTCTCGTTGTGACTTTGCAAGAACGGCTGGAGTATGGATAAAGCTTGCCCAGAGCCATATATGCTGACTTTGGAGTGAGAAATCCCATAATATACTGGGGTAGTGCGCCCGCAGACATGGATGCGGGCGCAAATCTTCCGACATCCCGCGCCAGGTTGGGATTTCCTGTTTTTTTAACCAGAATCTCAAAATATCTATCAATCTGCCGTTGGGTGAGCCAATGTCCCTCATCCTTGAGTTCAAATGGCAAAATTTCTGCGTAGCCAAGGACATCCGTAAGATCCACATTGGGATAATAGATTTTTAGATATTCGATATAGGTGTTAATGTTTCTGGTATTATAGAGTCGTTCGTCTGTCATTTCTTCATGGCCTGTTGAATGATATTCTTGATAATGAAACTCAATTTCATTTTTACCTTGTCTTGCATGTAGTCTAAATAATTCTTACCATACTGTGCATCAAGAATCCAGAGCAGATACTTCTTTTCATAAGAAACACTTTTTTCTTCAAGATAGGTGTGCGGGTATATCATAACAGGGATCTGCTTAACATCAAAGACTCGTGATAACTGCTGAATGGCAGAAGACAGAGTACTCCAGGGGAGGTTCATAGGATCGGTAACCAGGATTGTGATGTTGTTTAATAATTCGGATAAATTAAGCCCAAGGCTTGATTGGTTAACCAGGAGGACCGCTTTCAATTGACTTGACTGCATCAAGGCATAAGTCTTCCATCTCCTGAATAAACCATAACTTTCGTAGACTTTTTCCAACGGTATCGAGGCATTGTTTTCATGCCCTAGCTGCAGAACGTCCAGCAGTAGTCCCCCCGAAGAATTTCTATAGAATTTCTCGACTTCTGCGGCTTCATTTTGACTGCATTCTTTGAGCAACCAGCCATCCGGCAGGGGCAGCGACTGATCGGTTAGGGGAAAATTCTTATAGGAAAAAAGATCAAGGGAACAGGCTCTTGGGTTTTTTAAATCTCTTGCGAAGCCGCCGAAAAAAAGATTTGGGAACCGGTTTTCCGGCCGGAAATAAAACATCATGTAACTCATCTGAATGGAGGGCAAGCGATAGAGCCCCTCAAAATAGTTCAGGATTTGTTTAAGTACAGCCAAGCCTGTATGTTTTTTCCCAATGGGCCTCGCAGCAAGATGATGAACCATCCATGTTCGTTCAAAAGCCTTCAGCATGGAAACATGGCCGTACATTTTACCATGATGATGATATGTTACATGAACGGAAATTTGAGGATTATTTTGATACAGCTTTCGGTAAGTTTCTTTGAAATCCTCACGGTGTGGATAAAGCAGATTATATTTCGAAGCATAAATGAAACCGGATTCAAACAAAAATTCCCAAAGTTCGTCCATATCAACTTCGTAGTCGATACGGACATGCGGATCCAAAATATTTGTTACGATATGACTGAGGCAACTATATGTGGAAAAATCCATATCCAGAATCACCAGCCCATAGCGTACATTGCCGCGCCTGTCATCCTGCCGGGAAGTAACCTGCGCAGTACATTTCATCTTCATGTTGTCTGGACAGTTAATTTCCACATTGGGTATTATAAGCCCCGGGATAAGAACACCATGTTCGAGATCTTCCAGTATTGAGAAGCCAGCAATGGAAATATCATAAATATCCCGCTGAATCATTTTTTTAGACAGGGGGTGCTCAAATGCAATACTGAACAGAGGAGTGACTTTTAATCTTGGTGCACGTGTTGTGTTCCTTTTGAAACGCTTGATTTGCTCCACCATGGGCGCCAACACGATATCTCTTGAGGAAAGTCCGTCTGTTTGTCGGATTAATTGGCAAGCTCCGGAAAATAACATCTGATTTTTTTGAAACAGATTGATGTTGATGGGATTGTCGGAATTTAGCCAATGATATGTTGATCCAAATTCTGCCAAAGCCTTGACCCGGAAACTGTGTGGACTGAAATCCAGCAAATCTCCTTTTGCAAAAAAACCCGATTGTGAAATCTCGACTATACATGCCTGGCAATTGTAGCGCGTTGATCTTCGCTTCCCGAGGCGATACCCCTTCTCCGGCAAGGCCAACGTAAAGCTGTTATTTTCGATGCTCTTGAGTTGCGCTGGAATAAATGTGATGGAAAGTCCGTCCAGTATGAACAGATTCAGAAAAAGATATCCTTCAAGTTCCGAAGCGCTCAATGATGATAACCGGCAGTTTATTGATCCTTCTATGCAGGGTTCAGGATAAGCCTTGACAAAAAAATCTTCCCCATATTTTCGGTCTTTAAGGTGAGCCCAGAGAAAATCTCCCTTGAAATGGAAATGGTTGATAGTGTTGATCAGTTTCTTTTGTTTGATAGGAACTGCTAGTTCTAACTTTGTCAGGATATCATCGTGACGGAATATCCATTCAGGAAGGCCTGGTTTATCAGAGGATCTTTTTAGAAGAGAACCCCCCTTATTCAATAGATCATGCATCGATCCGTTCATCCAATATTTCTCCCCTTCAGTAAACCCTATCGCGATGGAACATAGGCTAAGTTTATACAACAGCCATTCAGTAGAAAGGCTATCCGCTCATCCAGTCGGTCAATTCTCGTTTAGGAGTCTTCTAATTTCAGATACCTTTTTCCTTTGAAAATGATTAATATCTATACTAATATGTTTGGTAATTTGATAAAATAATATTATTGATTTTACATACTATCATGTGAAGTGCTTTGTAAGTCAAGAAAATAAGCAAAATGTGAGGCATGAAGTTTTTGTCGTAAGGTGTTAATTGTTCATCACCTATTTATTGATCAATTTGTTCCAAGACCGTTACTTGTTTTGTGGGAATAAGCAACCTTAACTCCCATACCATCCAGCTACTAAAAATTAACTTTTGTGAAAAGTCTCGGAACATCTCGGAGCGAACTGGTAATCAGATGTGCGTGCGACGGACACCCCTCAGACAACTATGGGGGATAGGGGGGACATTAAAAAGGGGGCTTTGAGTTTATGATACTCTCATCGCCCCCTTATTCTTACTACAAATCATTAACATGATTGCACGAAATATCGTGATGATTACTGCTTGAAAGGGAGACACCTTGCGGGAGACAGTCTTTCTTTTGTTGCTTCTTTTTATACATCAATTGATCCGCTCGTACCATGAGTTCATCAAGAGAACAGGGATTTTCAGGATCATAGAAAGAGCAGCCTACGCTGATTGAAAGTCTGTACTTCCGATTTTCCTGCTTGTTCCGTGTGTCAATCAGAGACTGCAACCGGGCAGTAAAGAGCTCTGAATTTTCTTTGGTTGTATCGATGGCAAGGGCTGCAAATTCATCTCCTCCCAGACGAGCAATGATGTCGGAAGTTCTGAAGGTCTCTTTGAGTAAGGTTGCTGCTTCAATGAGCGCTTTATCTCCTTCCAAATGACCCAGCGTATCGTTGATCCATTTTAACCCGTCCAAGTCAGCAAAATAAAGCTGTACTCCTCGCTTATTCCTATCCGATACTTTTAACTGCTGTTCCGCAAGAGATAAAAACCCCCTTCTGTTGTGCAGGCCTGTGAGTGCATCGTTTATCGAAAGGCTAAAGAGATCTTCCTCAAGTTTTTCACGCAGAAGCGTCTGTGTCCTCAAACGTCTTGTACCGACACCGATTCCGATCAGGCCGATCATCCATAGAAGACTGTGGGCGAGTGTTAATTCGGCCAGCCGGGACCGCTCAATAGTTCTCAAGGGTTCCATGGGGATTGATACACTGATTCCCCCCCGGATATCCCCCTCTTTATATCCCTGGACGGCATGGCATTTCAGGCAGCCTTTTTCCGTAACAAAGGGGCGCATGAAACGAAAATATTCTTTCCCCGATGTCATTTCGATGGAAACGGACTCTTTTGTTCCTCGTTCAAATTTTTTCAGAACCTCTGTCTCCCAAGGATCCGGACGATTTTCAGGCCGGATGGGATTGAGGCTGGTGATGTGCCCCTGAAAGTTATACATCTCCATGGCCATTTCATTGACCTGGCGTGTCATATATGCCGGATTAATCAGAGTTAGCGATAAACCATGGGAAGTCAAGATGTCGCGGTTGGGAACCTTGAGGTAAGGATTGGCAGGGGTCATCGCTGAAACTGGCACATACACGCCCCCTTGTTTTGAAACCCATCTGCGATAGATAAGATCTTTGTTATAGGAGATCTCGGCACTCGTTCGTGCAACCATCAAAATGGACTGTTTCAGTTGGTATAGGTTACCCCCCAGAGATGCAAAGATACCTACTGTCCAGATCACGACAAGCGTCAATAAATATTTATTAAGGTTCGCTGATCCTGAGTTCGCCATATCCTTGCCCTCCATTTGTTGATTGCCAAATAATAAAATGGTTAGAAATAATTATATATAAAATATCACTTGAATTTATAGCCCTGATCATTAAACAGCCGCAAACAGGCATCCACGAAAGCTTCGTCGTAAAGGGTTCCTCTATTCTTCTCGATTTCTTCCAGTGCTGCAGCAAGTCCTAAGGCTGGACGATAGGGCCGGTGGGAGGCCATGGCTTCCACCACATCGGCAACAGCCATAATGCGAGCCTCCATGAGAATGTCATCCCCTTTTAGATTTCTGGGATAACCTGAGCCATCCATTCGTTCATGGTGCTGGTAAACAATCTCTGCCAGAGGCCAGGGTAACTCTGCATATTTCACTTAAATTTTATTATATAATTTTTAAGAAGTCAAAAATATTTTTGAGCAGCATAATGCTGTTTGCCGGCTGACTTCAGCTATACGTAATGGATAAGATATTATTGACAACATCGCCCATTTAATTTTTGAACTACGTTTAGCCGGCACTTTCATACTTATCCAGTTTCTTCCGCAGCGTTTTGCGGGTAATGCCCAGGCGTCGGGCGGCTTCGCTTTTGTTGCCGTTGCAAGAATTAATCGCTTCCAGAATGCTTCTTTTTTCCACTTCGTCCAGCGGCATATTTCCCGGCAAGCTCAGTTGACCACTACCGCTGGCAATTGGATTTTCCGCCATCAGCAGCGCCAGTTCGTCAGCATCAATGTATTCGTTACGCGACAGAACAACGGCTCGCTCCACCGCGTTCATCAGCTCACGGACATTACCCGGCCAAGCGTATTTCACCAGTTTTTCCATGGACTGCGGTGTGAAGCCTTTGATCTTTTTCTTGTTCTTTGCGGCAAACATCTCCAAAAAGTGCTGCGCAAGAAGTGGAATATCCTCCCTTCTTTCTGAAAGCTGCGGCACTTGCAAAGCAACAACGTTCAGCCGATAAAACAGATCTTCGCGAAAGCGCGTTTGCTCCATTTCTTTTTTTAAATCCTTATTGGAGGCGGCAATCACACGTACATTGACCGGAATCACTTCCGCGCCGCCTACGAGAGTTATTTCTCTTTCCTGCAAAACCCGCAGGAGCTTTACCTGCATGGCAGGAGACATTTCACTTACTTCATCCAGAAAGATGCTACCGCCATCGGCCTGCCGGAATTTCCCTTCTCTTCTTTTATCCGCACCGGTAAAAGCTCCTTTTTCATGCCCGAAAAGCTCCGACTCCAGTAATGATTCCGTCAGCGCCGCGCAATTGATTTTTATAAAGGGCGCGTCTTTTCGCTGGCTGTTATAATGAATAGCATTGGCAATCATTTCCTTACCCGTACCCGATTTCCCGGTAATGAGGACGGTGGCTTCCGTTGCGGCTACCTGCGCGACGGTCTCCAAAAGTCTAACCATCAATGGGCTGCGGCCAATCATGTTTTGTGTGTCAAACTTCTGGCCCAAGCGTTCTTTTAAATATTCATTTTCTTTTTTGAGGCGATTGTGCTCCGTGGCTCGATTGATGGCAATTTTCAGTTCATCGAAATCCAGCGGCTTGGTGAGATAATCATAAGCGCCTTTTTTCAAAGTATCAACGGCGGTATCCACGGAAGCATAAGCAGTCATGATAATCACCGGAATTGCCGGATTGATAATTTTGATTTGTTCAAGGGCTTCAATACCGGAGACCTTCAACATACGTATATCCATCAGAATCAAATCAAATGCCCTTTTGTTGACCGCATCAATTGCCGATGAGCCGTCGTCGGCCTCTCTGACATCATAGCCCCAGCCACCCAGTAGCTTTTGAAGCATGGTGCGGTGGGCAAGATCGTCATCCACAACTAAAATTGATTGATTAAGTTTCATATCTTCTTCCTTAACTCCTGTTTTCTGTCATTACGAGCACACGACAGTGTGCGTGGTAATCTCTTTTCATTAGATTGCCACGTCGCCCGAGGGGCTTCTCGCAATGACGAGCTGACAATTTTTTGCAAGCGGGAAGAAAAGAAACACTTTTGTCCCCAGACCAATAGTGCTCTCCACATTAATCCTACCACCGTGCGCCTCCATAATTTTCTGGACTACCGCCAAGCCAAGGCCGGTTCCTGCCGGTTTCGAGGTAAAATAGGGATCGTAAATTTTCGGTAAATCCGATTCATTAATTCCTGCGCCGTTATCGGAAATTATTACGGTCAAATAATCCGCACCGGGCGCAATCTCAATTTTGAGATTGCCGCCGTCTTCCAAAGCGGCAAGACAGTTGAGAAAAATATTGAGAAGCACCTGCTTAATTTTATCAGGATCCACTTCCACCACAGGCATTTCCTCGAAAGCATCAATTTCAACTTTGATTTTATTTTTCTTCGCCTCGGCAGCAATTAATTTTATTGTGTGCTGCACCAAGTCCACAAACTGGACTTTTTCTTTTTGTAGCGCAAGCGGCCTGGCAAATTCAAGAAGCTGGCCAATTACGCGGTTAAGCCTTTCAGTTTCGGCAATCATAATATCCGCTGTTTCTTCATCTTCTTTATTACCGGCCAGCCTTTCTTTAAGATAGACGGCAAATCCTTTAATAGAACTAAGCGGATTGCGGATTTCATGGGCAACACCAGCTGCAAGCGAGCCGATAGAGTTCAAATGGCGGCTTCTAGTCACTTCATTTTCCAATTGCCGAATATTCGTAACATCGCGGAGCAGCAGGATTCGGCCTGCGGGGATTCCCTCATCCATAAGACCCGCCGCGATGGCTTCCCATATTTGCTCTTTGCCTTGTGCAGAAGTTAATTGAATATCCCGCTCCAAAAAGCCGCCACTTGCTGGAAGCTCGGCAAGTATTTTTTGCAGTGGCGCAGGCAATAAAGCCAGTGCTTCTCTTCCTAAAGCATCGCTGCACGAAACTTTCAACACCGCTTGCGCCTTTTCATTACAGGTAGCAATTTTGCCTTGTTCATCCATTGCTATCAGGCCGATGGGCATATTTTTTACCAACGCCTCCGAGAAAATTGTAACCCGGGAAAGAGACGTACGAGTCAATAGGTAGGCTTGAGCCAGAAAAAGGGACATGATGGCCAGGGAACTGATTAATAAAAGAATCACAGCGATGATGATCGTTTTTCGAGTATCTTCGGAATCAGTCTTTTCAATTGCCCCCATATTCAAGCCGACAAAAATAATCATATTACCGGTTTTTATGCTTTTGGGCCTGCTTTGTTCAAGTTTTGAATCTTCAGCAAATCTTTCCTGCGGAAAGAAGCCACGGTAAACTTCAAAAGTGCCAGCACCCTGAGGATTAGCAACCTGCCGCCATCGGATGTCGCGGGATAAGGCAAGCGCTCCAATACCCAAATCCATGCCGTATTTATTCCCGACCTGCGCCGGATCACTATCTGCAAGAATATTGCCTTCGTTATCGGTGACAATGATGTAGTCAATATCAGGCTGCTGTGCTGTTTCCATCAATAACTTTTGCAGCCCGAATGCTTCGATCTTCATACCTATTGGACTGCGCAATCCAGCTTCAAACGACCGGATCAGTGTCGCGCCTTTTTCCACCAGAAGCTCAATTGCCTGCTGCTTTTGCCGCTGAAAATGCGCAAAGGTCATTACCGCGGAGACAACAGCCATAACAGCGATTGCGCCTACTACTATCCAAACAGAGACATTAAACCAGATTCTTTTCTTAACTTTAGGTATCATACTTAAATCTTCCCCATTCCCTGGCTCTTTAGTATCCATGTGGATATGCTTACATGGATATATATTATCCACTAAGTCGCGATAAAAAACAAATGATATTTGATCTTTCTAGTAATTTATTATTTAATAACAAGTGGTTAATCAGCTTAATTTTTGTTGGCACAGGCCTTGCTCTGTAGCAGGGCAACAGCGATTAGGATAACCGCTACACCAGGAGATTGATTATAGTCAAGAGGTTAATTTAATCACTGAAAAATAATGGTTTTAATAGACCGAAAACTCTGGAAAGGAGATTGATTATGAAGAAGTTAGTATTAGCAGCAATGGTTGTGGCGATGGGAGTTCTTTTAAGCGTACCTGCGTTTGCTTTCGGCCCGGGCGGTTGCTCGGGCAATGGTCCGGGAGGAGACTCCGGGTATCATCGGGACAAAATATTTAAAAATTTAAATATTACCGATGAGCAGAAGACAAAAATTGAAGCTCTACAAACAGCTAATCTGAAGGACGTAAGACCACTGAAGGAAAAGATGTTTGATAAATCTGTGGAATTACGCAAACTGTGGCTACAGGCCAATCCTGATAAGAATAAGATTAATGCGGCCCAGAAAGAAATGAGAACACTACGCGATAGTATAGAGGATAAAGATACGGCATTTAAACTGGAAATCCGTAAATTGCTTACACCAGAACAAAATGAAAAGATGGCTAATTCCCATTGGGGAAGAGGCTCCGGATTCGGACCCCGCGGTGACATGAGAGGCCATGAAGACCGTGGACACGGTAAGTGCCAATAGCCAACAAAATATCCCATCCATTTTTTATAAGGGGAGCATCTGCTCCCCTTATTTTGAAATATTGGCATTACTGCGTCTGGTGTATGTAGTTTTCGGCCAAGATTAAACCTAATGCCGTTTTAGCATCAATAATTTCCCCATTTTTCAGTAATTGCTTAGCTTCAGCAAAGGTGGTCGGTAAAACTTCAATGAACTCGTCATCATCTGCGGACAGAGGCTCATAATAAAGATCTTCCGCGAGAAAAAAGTACATATATTCATTGCAGTATCCGGGAACCAAATAGCCTTCATATAGCTTAATCAAGTTCTTCGCTTTAAAGCCGGTTTCTTCAGCCAATTCTCTCTGGGCACAGATAGCGGGTGACTCTCCTTCGACATCCATGGTTCCTGCGGGAATTTCCAGAAGACGCTTTTTGGCAGCCGTACGGTATTGTTTAATCATAAGAACTTTGTTTTCGGTATTCACGGCAACTACTGCCACTGTAGGCTTATGATCTATCCAACTTTGCTTAACTGATCTTCCGTCGGGTAGAGCAACTGTTTCTTCATAGACAGAAAAAATCTTGCATTGATAAATTAATTGATTTTGGTTATTTTTCATCTGAAATGAGGCTCAATCAGTTTGTCTTTATTATTGACAGTAAATGTTTTTCAATTTCTTCTCTCGACTGCACACCAACCAACCGCTCCACCAACTTGCCTTCCTTAAAAAAAAGCATGGTTGGAATGCTCCGAATTCCGTATTGGGATGCAGAAACAGGATTTTCATCCACATTTAGTTTGGTGACTTTGACACCATTGGCGTAATCGGATGCCAGTTCATCAATTATTGGTGACAAAGTGCGACAAGGACTGCACCAAGGAGCCCAGCAATCAACTAATACCGATGTATCGGACATTAACACTTCCCGGGCAAAAGAATTATCTGAAACTTCTAAAGGTGTTACTTTTTGTTGAGTTGTTACAAGAGGTTTACCGCATTTGCCGCACAGAGGTTTCTGATGCAGATGCTCCTCCTGCATTCTGTTTTTTGTGCCGCACTTAAGACAACGGATAATCAAGTCATCCAGGGGCGCATGACACTTTCCGCAAGCGGGGCGACCCTGGAATTTTTGCTGGGGAATGCGATTTTTTGTGCCACAATTCAGGCATCTGATGATTACGTTTTCCTGCATATCAACACCCTTTAGCGGCATTATCTCTTTTTTTGCGTAAAAAGGCAAATTATATAGCTATAGATAATAGACTGAATACTGAGGGTATATTGTGATGGCCTTCGGCTTCTATTTAAAAGTTTCCTAATTCTTTAAAATCCAGAGTGGCCAGATAATCGTCAACTGTTTCCGCACGGCGGATTTGCAAAACCTCGCCATTTTCTCTAAGGAGCAATTCAGATGAACGCAATTTACCGTTATAATTGAAACCCATGGCATGTCCGTGAGCGCCTGCATCATGGATAACCACAATATCGCCACTTTCTGTTTTGGGTAAATTGCGATCAATAGCAAATTTATCATTGTTTTCACAAAGTGATCCCGTGACATCATAGACTGAATCATGCGGTGCATTTTCTTTGCCCATAACCGTGATGTGATGATAAGCGCCGTAAAGGGCTGGACGCATTAAATTTGCCATGCACGAGTCCAGCCCGACAAATTTTTTATATGTATTTTTGATATGCAACACCCGCGACACTAGATAGCCGTAAGGACCTGTGATGTAACGGCCGCACTCCGTGTAAATTTTTAGCGGGGCAAGTCCGTTAGCAATTATAATCTTATCATATTTTTCCTTAATGCCACGACTCATGGCGGTAAGATTAATGCGCTCCTGTTCTGGCCTGTAGGGAATTCCTATGCCGCCGCTGAGATTGGCAAATTCAAAATGAATTTTTAGCTTTTGTGAAATATCCGCTATCAGTTGAAACAGTATTTCAGCAGTTTCTACAAAGTAATTGGCATCGAGTTCGTTGGAAGCGACCATGGTATGAATGCCAAATCGTTTAATACCTTTCTCTTGACAGATTTTATAACCTTCAAAAAGCTGTTCACGCGTAAATCCATATTTGGCTTCTTCAGGATGACCTATAATCAAATTACCCTTCTTGAGCGAGCCGGGATTATAGCGGAAACAAATCAAAGGCGGCAATCCGGCGCATTTTTCCAGGTAGGAAATATGGCTGATGTCATCCAAATTAATGGTGGCGTTTAATTCACGTGCTTTGATAAATTCGTCAGCTGGAGTGTTGTTAGAAGAAAACATGATTTCTTCGCCGGTGATCCCCGTTTTTTGAGCCAGAATCAATTCGGCAAGAGAGCTGCAATCCGCACCAAAACCTTCATTATGAAGAATTTTCATCAGGTAGGGATTGGGCGCTGCTTTGACGGCGAAAAATTCTTTGAACCCTTCATTCCAGGCAAAGGCGTTTTTAAAATTCCGGGCATTTTCCAGAATAGATTTCTCATCATAAATATGGAAAGGCGTCGGGTATTTCTTGATGATTTCTTCAATTTTATTTTTAGCAAATGGTAATAGCTTTTCCGGCATGAGTCTCCCCTGCAATAGAACATTAAAAGAATAAATGTTTTAAAGAAAGATAAGTGATTGCGGAAATGATGGCAGCAATAGGAATGGTTAAAATCCAAGCCCAGATAATGCTTCCCGCAACACCCCAGCGAACAGCGGAAAGTCTTTTGGTGGCTCCGACACCGACGATAGCGCCGGTTATTGTGTGAGTCGTGCTGACGGGTATTCCGGCAATGGATGCGCCAATGATGGCGCAAGCAGCGCCGGCTTCGGCGCTAAATCCACCAATGGGATTCAGTTTTGTAATTTTAGTGCCCATAGTTTTAACAATTCGCCAACCACCAAACATGGTTCCCATGGCGATGACTGAGTAGCACAAAATAATAATCCAATAAGGGATGTTGAAGTTGGGATCACTCAGTCCCTTGCCGTAAAGGACTATCGCAATTATGCCGATTGTTTTCTGAGCGTCATTCATGCCGTGGCCAAGCGAATAAATGGCAGAGGATGCTAATTGCAGCTTACGATAAAGTTTATCCGAACGAGCCATATTGGAATTACGGTTTAGATTGAGAGAAAGTATCATTATAAAATAGCCTAAAACTAAACCTATCGTTGGTGAAAGAACAATGAAGGCGGTAGTTTTAATTATACCTGACCAGACAAGGGTGCTGGTACCTGCCTTAGCAATACCTGCTCCGATAAGGCCTCCGATCAAGGCATGGGAAGAACTGCTGGGAAGCGCATAATACCATGTTGTAAGATTCCAGATGATCGCACCACTGAGGGCGGAAAGAATAACCAAATTATCTACATCTGCAATATGAATGATGCCTTTGCCGATAGTATGCGCGACCGCTGTGCCAATAAAAAATACGGCGGCAAAATTAAAAAAAGCCGCCCAGATGACAGCATGTTTCGGAGAAAGAACACGAGTGGAAACAATAGTGGAGATAGAATTAGAAGAATCATGAAAACCATTGATAAAATCAAAAACAAGCGCGACAATAACAAGAAAAATGATAAACGGCGTTAGTTCAAGCATGTTTCAGGACGATCCCTTCTACGATGTTGGATACATCTTCACAAGTATCAATGCCCTCTTCCAGAAGGTAAAAAATATCCTTCCATTTTATCAGCTCGATGGCGTCTTTCTCGTTTTCAAAGAGATTGGCCATAATGGTTCTTAAGACAACATCTCCGGCATTTTCCAGCGTGTTTATCTCCACACATCCATCAAGAATCATTTTGGAGTTTTTCATATTACGCATCGCATGGATTATTTCTTTTACCTTCGTGATAGCCTGATTTAAAATTTTAGCTTGTTTAATAATTTGATCGTCAATTTTTTTAACTTTATAAAGATGAATGCGGATGGCAGTTGCTTCAATGACATCCATGATACTGTCCATCTTATTGACTAAAGCATAAATATCTTCACGATCGATGGGGGTAAGAAATGTTGTGTGCATTTTTTCATAAGTTCTGTGGGTAATGATATCCGCTTCGTGTTCTATTTCTTTGAGTTTTGCCACTTTAGCTTCACAATAATCGTGAGTTTCTGTCATGGCGAGAAATAAATGGCCACCTTCCTCAATCTTATCGGCCAGCTCTTCAAAATAATCAAAAAAGTTTTCTTGTTTTGGAAATAAGCGCATGAGAAATACCTCCCTTTAATCTCCCCAGGGGTTTATAAAATCAGGCCGTTCTCTAGCGAATTATTAAAAAAAATGCAAGCTGTTTATAAAATCCCGCGCAGTAGGGTTAAAGAGTTTTGACGTACATAATTTTGCTGTCACCTTCGGCATAAAAATTTTTCAAGAAAGCTTCTTTTTGATAACCGCAGCTTTCGTAAAACCTATGCGTTGGCTTATATTGATCACGAGAAGATGTCTCAACATATATTCGTCTGCCACCGATACCCCGGATGACATCCTCAGTTTTTTGCATTAACTCTTTACCTAAACCCTGAGAGCGAAATTGTTCATCAACAGCAATCCAATAAAGATCATAACTGCCGCAAGTCGCAGGAATTAATCCGTAACAAGTATAACCAAGGACACGATCTTTATCTTCTGCAAACAAAAACTGGTATGAGCAGAGACTGCCTTGAGCAAGCTTTTCCTCGGCCAATTCTCTGGCTAAAGCAATTTCTTCGGTAGAAAAAAACCCGCTCGATTGCACAATCCTGAAGATTGTACCAGGGTCTGATGGCATGATCTGTTGACGGTATATTATTGTGTTCATAATTGAAAAATAAGGATAATAGATATTAGCAAAAAATTACAAAGCTCCAGAAAATTTTTATCTATATGCGTCATTGATGAGGTACTCCATAGCCTTGTGATATTCTATTCCCGCCAGTTCAAGGGCAACCGCAAAACCGGCTTCAAGGGCCAGACAAGGATTAGCATTTATTTCCAGCACCAGGGGATTACCATCTTTCTCCACGCGAAAATCGACTCGCGCATAGCCACGCAGACCGAAGAGCTGCCAACATTTTTTTGCGATATCCTGTAATTGTGCAACCAGAAAGGCATCTTCCTGCCCTAAATCCATTGTGCGCCGTGTATTATTATATTCAAAAGAATCTTCGACCCATTTAGCTCGATAGTCCAGTAGTTTAAGTTTGTCAGGGGCATAATCAATAAAAAGCATTTCCGCTGGTGGAAGAATTTTGAGTTCGCCTGCGGATCCGGTTATAAGGGCAATATTAAATTCGCGCCCTTCGATATAAGCTTCGGCAAAAAATTCCCCGCCAATTTTTTTACTTCGATCTTCCATGGCGGACAAAAGCTTTGACGCGTCTGCAAAGGCAACGATGGAGTCATCGTCAAGACCAACGGAGGCATGTTCCCAGCACGCCTTGACTATATAGGTGCCTGTAAGAGCGGAACCATAACGAGTGCCTGCTTTAGTAATCCAAGCAGGCGTTGGAATACCGGCATCATGCATTATTTTTTTTGCCAAGGGCTTATTGGATGTAAGAAAGATGGCATCAGTGCCACACCCTGTATAGGGAATTTGCAGATGATCCAGTAAGGCAGGGGCGAAATAGATGAGACTGCCCTTACTGTTAACGGTTTCCACAAGATTAAAAACGACATCAGGGCGAATTGAATTTAGATTGTTGATCGTTTGTCCAAGATCAAGAACAAAGGGCATTAAAACGGGATCATAGCCAAGTTGCCTGAGCGCCCCCGCAATGGTGTCGGCCTGCCTTAGACAATCCAGTTCGTCTTCACTGGCATCCGGCGCTACATCACTGTGTAAAATTAATATTTTGCCTATTTTAGCCATTTTCTCGTTTTACCCTTTTTAAACTGATTCAACTGATTAGAAATAATTTATATTAGCCCGCTTGAGCGCTGAATAAATAATTGAACTGATCAATTCATGGTACGTCATTCCCAGAAAATTGCACAAAATAGGCAAATCTGAACGAACAGGATTTAAGCCGGCAAGAGAATTAACTTCCATGAAATGAGGTATGCCTCGAGCGTCAGAGCGCAAATCTACACGACCGGCATCTTTTAAATCCAAACCGCGCCAGGCCATCAGTGATATTTCCATGGCGTGTCTGGCTTCATCATCGTCAACTAAAACATACTGAACAAGTTTATCGTAATGTTCCTTGTTTTCAAAGGAATAAGCATTTTTTTCCGCAGTAGGCTTCAATATTACTTCAAGAACTCCGAGTGCCCGGGCATCCATGCCGGTTCCTAATATACCAACCGTAAATTCACGACCGGGCAGATAAGTTTCGACAAGGACAGGCTGCTTATAGCATTGCAAAATCCTAGAACAAATCTCAACCAGTTCTTTGCGATTGTTTATTTTTGATAGGCTGTTTATGCCCATACCTGTTCCTTCCGCAACCGGCTTGGCAAAAAGTGGGAAAGGGAAACTAATCGTGGCAATATCTTCTTCTCTGTATACCAAGGCAAAATGAGGGGTGGGAATTCCAAGATCACGGACAATATGTTTGGTCATACCCTTATGCAGAGTGAGGGCATGACCAAGTGGTCCGGAAAAAGTGTAGGGGATTTTATACGCATCCAAAAGAGCTGGGACTTGAGCTTCACGGCCAAATCCATACATCCCTTCCGCAATATTAAACACGAGATCCCAGCGCTCTGCGGAAACAAGTCGCCTTGCTAAGGTTTTAACGTTGCCGATGCGGTCAGCTTGAAAGCCGCAATCAATAATAACCTGCTCAATAGCTTCTATCGTGTCAGGCAAATCGAACTCAGCCGTTTCCTCGTGACCAAATCCTTCTTTCAAATAATCATCGCGCAAGTCATAGGTCATTCCAACTTTCAACTTTTTTACGGCTTTGCTCAAATTCATACCATGTTGCTATCAAACATTAGCCCTACTTAGTTTCGCACGTAGGGTAATTCGACTAGCGCTTCGAACTTCACTTCGTTCGTTTTCAGCGAGTCTCATTAAAGGTTGATTTACCGGGCATAATACCAAGTAAGCTTTCAAAAATTCATAGTTTATTTAGTGAGACCCCAGTTTCAGAATCTGAAACTGGTTGGCCGAACTATCCCGCACAACACCCTGAATAACCTAAAGGTCACCATGGGGGTATCTGCGACGGGATTTTGAAAGCAACTTGATATTAACTATCGACTCCTTACTTTTAATTCTTACGCGCCTTAATGTATGTCTTTGGACTCCGCATGATTATCGGGATAACGGAATATATTGCCCTCATAATTCCTCAAGATCAAATCGCCTTTATCCCAGCCGACAGCGTATTCAGGAAGCAGAGGAATTTTCCCGCCGCCACCGGGAGCGTCAACAACATAAGTGGGCACGGCATAGCCTGTGGTGTGACCGCGCAGACCCTGGATAATTTCCAATCCTTTGTTAATTGGTGTCCGGAAATGAGAAGATCCGTGAATGGGATCGCACTGATAAAGATAATAAGGACGAACCCGTATTTGTATAAGCCCATGCACTAATCTCGCCATTGTAGCCACATCATCATTAATGCCGGACAAAAGTACTGTTTGACTGCCCAGAGGAATTCCGGCATCAGCCAGGCGAATGCAGGCGGTGCTCATCTCTGGTGTCAGTTCATCAGTATGCGTAATATGGATGCTCATCCACAAGGGGTGATATCTTTTCAGCATGGAGATAAGCGCCGGGGTTATTCTCTGGGGCAAAACGACCGGAACCTTGGTGCCGATGCGTATAAGTTCAACGTGCGGTATGTTTTTAAGCCGGGCAAGGATCCATTCAAGTTTTTCATCGGATAGCGTCAATGGATCGCCTCCGGAGAGCAGTACGTCTCTTATGTTGGAATTATTTTCAATGTAGTTTATCGCTGTTTCCCATTTTTCCATATCGACAAAATGCTGATCATCGCGGCCGATGATCCGTGAGCGTGTGCAGTAACGGCAGTATGTGGAGCAGATATCAGTGACTAAAAACAGCACGCGATCAGGATAGCGGTGAACAATGCCGGGCACCGGCGAATCGGCATCTTCACAAAGAGGATCTTCTGATTCTCCGGCAGTATGTAAGCACTCATCTACAACTGGAATAACACAGCGGCGCAGCGGCGCTGAAGGATCATAAGGATCGAGCAAGCTGGCATAGTATGGGGTTATAGCAACCGGCAGGGCTCCTGATTGATGCATCATCGCCTGACGTTCATTATCAGAAAGTTTGAGCATTTTGTCTAGTGTGCTGACGTCCCTGATGGCGTTGCGTAGCTGCCAATGCCAATCAAACCATTCAAAGCGGGAAATATCAGGGTAATGCCGCTTTCGAAAAATACGTGATCGTGGTGAATCTTTAAAAGGGAATAAAAACCTCTGTGGCTTTTGTTTAGCCAAGTATGGCTGGTGGGTTTCAAGGCCTAGTGAAAAAAAATCTGTTACATTGTTTTGAAGCTTAACAAGACCGGGCGGGGGACCAGGAGGTTCCTCTTCCTCATTAAACAGGGTCTCGTTTTCCATTTTTTCCTCCTTCTGGAAGTTATCCTTCCTTTAAAAATTTAATTTTAATTAAAAGCAAATCTGTAATTTGAATTTTACTCGACAAATAAAATATGTCAACATTTTTTTTGCATTTTGACGCAAAAATTGAAAATAATTTTTGCAGAGAACCATCGGTAAAAATAAATTGAGGGCTTTTTGTTTTTTGCGAATTGATTTTTTCAGGCTTATTTGCGCAACCGGAAGCTAAAAAATATTTACCGGACTATCTAGAACATAGAGACAGCAAGGGCTGGAGAGCAATTCTTTGAAACTGCCGAAATATTTTCAAAAGAATTCGCAATTCAATGTTTAGTCACGAGCCCTTGCGGCAAAAAAATGTATAGGCAAAGGAAAATTATTTTATACCAAGTTGCTATCAAACATTATAAGGTTGATTTACAGGGCATAATACCAATTAAGCTTTCAAAAATTCATAGTTTATTTTTTGAAAGCAACTTGGTATTAGTAATGATAAAAAAATACTTTGGAGGTAGATTAATGCCGGAATTGCCGGAAGTCGAGACACTTTGCCGCCAGCTTCAGAAAAAAATTTATGGCGAAAAAATACTGGCTACAGAAATATACGATGATAAGTTAGCCGCAATTAAAAATGTCAGGGGGCAAATAGTAGTTTCTGTTGAACGAGAAGGTAAAAGAATTGTCATTATCCTTGATAACGGATATGCCGTGTTTATTCATTTACGCATGACAGGGAGGCTTTTGTGGCAGAAGGATTCTGTAAAGCCAAAACATGGTCGATTACGAATGACTTTTGCGAATGGAAATGTTTTTTTGGTTGATCCACGCCGCTTTGCCACAGTCGATGTATTAAAGAAAAAGGATAGCGATGTCACCAAAGATATTTTTAAGGCTTTCGATCTGAAATATTTTCTGAGCACTCATGCCTGCCGCAAGACAAACGTCAAAACATTGATTATGGACAAAAACGCGGTAGAGGGTATCGGTAATATTTACGCAAGTGAAATCCTAAACCGCGCGGGCATAAGTCCAGAACGCTCAGCATCAAAATTATCCAGGGCTGAATGGAATAAAATATTTCGGCAAGCCAGAATTGTTCTGGAAAAATCCATCAAGAACAGAGGCACATCAATCTCCGATTGGCGCGATTTATATGGCCGCAAGGGAGAAAATCAGCATGAATTGAAAGCCTATGGCCAGGAAGGGAAGGGTTGCTCAATGTGCAGTGGTACTATACATAGAATAAAGCAGGGCGGCCGCAGTACATATTACTGCCCGCATTGCCAGAAGTAATCCGATTGCTTATTCAAACTCAAATAAAGTATATTTTTATTGATAATACAAAACCGGCGTGTTTAAAGAATGCTGCAATACCAAATAGCTATAGAACATTAAAAGGCCGATTTACCGAGCATAATACCAAGTAAGCTTTCAAAATTTATATTTTATTTTTTGAAAGCAACTTAGTATAAATATATTTTTAGGAGCATGAAATGAAAAAGTTGGAAATCATTGAAAAAGCGAAAGCTGAGGGTAGAATAGCATTAACAGAAGCCGAGGCAAAAAATCTGCTGAAGGAATGTGGTATTCCCGTAGTAAAAGAAATAAGTGTAAAAACAGAAGGTGATCTTGATAACGCAATAATATCAATTGGTTATCCTTTAGTTTTGAAAGGTCTTGGTTCTCGTCTTACACATAAAACGGAAAAAGGTCTGGTTAAGCTGAATTTGAAAAATAAGGAAGATGTTCATTCTGCCGCTATATATATAAAGGATGCCGCAGGAGATGATTTGGAAGGATTCTTAATCCAGCCGATGTTAGAAGGTAAAAGAGAATTTGTGGCGGGCCTTTTCTATGATGAGCAGTTTGGACCGGCAGTAATGTTCGGGTTAGGCGGAGTATTGACGGAGGCCATTGGAGACGTTGTTTTTCGTCTGGCACCTCTTACTGAAAAAGAAGCAAAATTGATGATTCAGGAATTACATGCAAAGAAACTTTTAGGCGATTTCCGTGGTGAAAAAGCGCCGGATATGGAGGCGCTCCTCAAAGTGTTGCTTGGCCTGTCCGATATTGCCATGACCATACCGGAAATTAAAGAAATTGATATTAATCCATTATTGGTGTCCGCAGACGGCAAAGTAACCGCGGTGGACGCTTTGATTGTTCTTGGAGAGCAGGCTAGGCAGATAGCAACACATCGGCCTGTGGATCCAAGGGCGATCAGAGATTTGTTTTATCCCAAAACCATTGCCTTCATAGGGGCTTCCGCAGAAATCAGCAAATGGGGTCATTTAATGTATTCAAATGTTATAGCCGGTAATTTCCTCGGAGATATTTATTTAGTCAATCCGAGGGGGGGGGAGATTGGCGGCAGAAAAGTTTATAAATCTGTAACAGAAATTCCTGGCCCGATTGACCTCGCCGTCATTACAGTTCCCGCAAGTCGTGTACTTCCCCTGATTGATGAATTAACGCAAAAGGCAATAAAAAATGTGTTGCTCATTTCTTCCGGTTTTGGTGAGACAGGCGCGGAAGGAAAGATTCTTGAAGACCAACTAGTAAGCAAGGCTCATGAGGCCGGAATTTTATTTCTTGGTCCCAACACTATGGGAATTTGTAATCCTCATATATCATTATATTGTACAGGCACTCATGTTCGGCCCAAGGCAGGCGATACAGTACTTGTCGCTCAATCCGGTAACCTGGGAACGCAACTACTGGCTTTTGCGGACAAAGAAGGCATTGGCATCCGTGCTTTCAGCGGGTCGGGCAACGAAGCGATGATTACGATTGAAGACTACATGGAATGTTTTGAAGTTGACGATTTGACAAAGACTGTCGTCATGTATATCGAAAGCATTAAAAATGGCCGGAGGTTTTTTGAAGCCGCAAGGCGCGTAGGCAGAATAAAACCGGTTATTGCTTTAAAAGGCGGGCGAACACAGGCCGGGGCTCACGCCGCGTCAAGCCATACCGGAGCC
>Ga0247840_10001672_pt1 | contig 42458 bp, 43 predicted proteins | sample LaCruzMarch2015__FD_192404 | JGI IMG/M metagenome (GOLD analysis project Ga0247840, IMG submission 192404) | Freshwater microbial communities from meromictic Lake La Cruz, Castile-La Mancha, Spain - LaCruzMarch2015_17m | ecosystem: Environmental > Aquatic > Freshwater > Lake | place: Spain... | reverse complement strand
TCATATATTTCAACAACGAACGACCAGCTTATGCCTTAAATTACAAAACCCCAGTTCAATATAAACATGACCTGGGGTTTGAATAAATAATTTTTATTTACTTGTCTACTTTGGCTTTACAACTTCAATTACTCTTTTTTTAAATAGGATTCAACTGTAGAAACCAGATCTTCTATCTTAACGAGACTGACTTCCTTTTCATTACGTAGTTTATACTCAACTTCACCATTCTCAATGGCTTTACCTACTGTGATTCTAAGTGGGATACCGATGAGATCCATATCGTTGAATTTAACTCCAGCGCGTTCATCTCGATCATCCAATAGAATCTCATATCCTTTTTTAGTTAGTTCGTTATATAGTGATTCAGCGATTGAAACCTGGGCTTCAACTTTAGTATTGATGATGATGATAGAGGCTTGGTAGGGGGCAATCGCTTTAGGCCATAATATTCCATAGTCATCATGGTTTTGTTCAACCAAAGCAGCTAAACAGCGACCTGGACCGATTCCATAAGAGCCCATCATAACAGCTTGAAGTTGATTGTTTTGATCGAGATAATTCAATCCTAAGGCTTTCGAATACTTATCTCCAAGTTTAAATGTATTACCGATTTCAATTCCCTTATTAAAGTAGATGGTTCCGCCACAATTAGGGCAAGTATCACCTTCTTTAATATTGCGTAAATCAGCTAAAATACTGACTTTAAAGTCGCGATCCAAGTTGGCATTGATGTAATGATAATCACTTTGATTGGCTCCAACTAAGAAATTATGCATGCTTGAAATACGATTATCCGCTACTATTTTTAGACTTGATTCGATGGGTCCTGCAAAGCCTAACTTGGCATGAGTCAATCTTTCAACATCTTCAGCATTGGCCAATTCTACAGTGGTGGCTTTAAATAGTTTTTGTAGTTTAACTTCATTGATCTCATCATCACTTCTAACCATCACTAAGATAAACTCTTTATCAATTTTATAGATCATCGATTTGGTCATATTCAAGACATCAATTTGATAGTTATCAACCAAATCTTTTATCTTACCAACATTAGGTGTATGGAGTTTCTCTAATGGAAATAGTGTGACTGAGTTGTCATTCTTTGGACTTACACATTCACTGACTTCAATATTACTGGCGAATTCACAGCTATCACATAGTACTAGGGTATCTTCACCAATCTCACTAAGTGCTTGAAACTCTTCTGAGAGTAGTCCACCCATCACACCAGTATCGGCTTTAACGATCTTATAAGTTAAATTCATCCGATCAAATGCCTTTTGGTAGGCTTTAAACATCTTTTGATAGGATAGATCTAAACCAGTTAAATCAGTATCGAATGAGTAAGCATCTTTCATAATGAATTCACGAACTCTGATTAAGCCAAAACGAGGTCTTGGTTCATCTCTGTATTTGGTTTGGAATTGGTATAGATTAAAAGGCATATCTTTATAGGACTTGATCATATGTGAAGCCGCCATTAAAAAGAGTTCTTCATGGGTAGGACCTAAGACAAATGGCTTATTAAAGCGATCCTTTAAAGAAAACATACTTGAACCAATCAGTTTTCTACGTCCACTTTGTTCATAGACTTCTTCAGGAATAAGCGCAGGCATCAATAATTCTTGAGCCCCGGTTTGATTCATTTCTTCCCGAATGATTTGTTCAATCTTATTAAGGACGATATATCCCATGGGTAAATACATATAAATCCCGGATGAATTCTTCTTAATCATCCCAGCTCTGGTTAATAAATTACCACTGATGGAATCCTCATCTTTGACATTCTCGCGTAGAGTGTAGAAATAGCTGTTTTTTAGTCGCATAATGTCCTCCTAATCTTAAAGCATTATACCATAGGATATGTTAAGATAAGACAGTGATTTAGCGTACAATGGCTTTATATTGGTTTATTTTGATGTTTGACAGAGTGCCTAGACTATGCTATTATAAACACGCAATTGAATGTGGAAAGAAGAAGTTCCTGCTTCTCACCTGATGGCTTAAGTCATGGGTACTGTGCTACACAACAAGTTTTGGTACTTTTAGCGGGATTTCAAGCCCGCTTTTTAATTGATTGGAGGTGTCACTTATTAGTAAACGCAATAATAATGATGAATTAGTGAATGAGAATATTCGATTCAAGGAAGTCTTGGTTATTGGCCCTAACGGCGAACAACTGGGTGTTCTTATGAGACGTGAGGCTTTAGAAAAAGCCTATGAATTTGGTTTGGATATCTTCTGTGTTGCTCCTTTAGCTACTCCACCGGTCTGTAAGATCATGGATTACGGGAAGTATCGTTTTGAATTACAGAAGAAAAACAAAGAAGCCAAAAAGCACCAACACGTGACTGAAATGAAACCTCTTCGCTTATCGCCTGTTATTGATACCCACGATTTTGAGACTAAACTCAAACAAGCAAAAAGCTGGATTGCAGAAGGATTGAAGGTAAGAATCGACATGCGTTTTAGAGGTCGCTTAATTACCCACATTGAAGTTGGACAACGTATCATGGATGCCTTTGCTGATCAAATAAGCGATGTGGCAGCCATTGAGAAACCGGCAGCGATGGACAATCGGACTTTAATCCTAGTATTAAGTCCAAAGAAAACAAAATAAGGAGAATCGTCTATGCCAAAGATGAAAACAAAAAGTTCTTTAGCTAAAAGAGTTAAAGTCACTGGCAGTGGTAAATTGAAGCGCTCACATGCGTATGTATCCCACTTTGCGGCCAACAAAACGCATAAACAGAAGAGAAATTTAAGGAAGTCAACCTTGGTTAGTGCAAGTGATTACAAGCGCATCAAGTTGTTGATTCAACATTAGGAGACCCTGAAACATGCCAAGAGTAAAAGGTGGTTACACAACCAGAAGACGCCGTAAGGCCGTCTTAAAATTAGCGAAGGGTTACTTCGGAAGTAAGCATACGATATATAAGACAGCTCATGAACAAGTCATGCATTCGTTCAAATATGCGTTTAGAGATCGTCGTCAACTGAAGAGAGAAATGCGTAAATTATGGATTGCTCGTATCAATGCAGCAGCTAGAAGCAATGATATCAGTTATTCCAGATTGATGAATGGTTTGAAAATAGCCAATATCCTAGTGAATCGTAAGATGTTGTCAGAAATGGCCATCCATGATCCAAAAGGATTTAGCAGTGTTGTTGAAAAGGCTAAAAAAGCCATCGCTAAATAAACTAAACTGAATCGAAAGATTCAGTTTTCTTTTGTTTGATGCACATTTTATACTGAATTTCATTTATTATGGGCTTGGATTATGCTAAAATTAACAATATGTTTAAGAAACTAACTAAGAATATTTGGTTTAATGTGATATTCATTATGATTCTAGCTTCATTCGCGCTCGTTTTTGCTTTATATGATAGTTATAAAGTTGTTTTTGAACGCTTAAGTCATTTAGAATATTGGAAGATACCCATCATAATTGCTTGGGGTGTAGCACCTTATTTGGTTTATGCGCTCATCTTAAAGATTTTTGCCTTACCATTTAATAAAAAGTACAAATTTAGACATGGTTTGGTCAATGGTTATGTTGGTGCCTTTATGTCAGGGATTACGCCATCGAGTTCAGGCGGTCAGTTTGCCCAAGCTTATACCTATAAAAAACATGGCTTAACCGGTAGTCAAGGAGCTGGTTTAATTTGGATGGATTTTTACATCAATCAATTGGTACTAGTGGGAATTACTTTGGTTTTATATTTAGTTAAGATTACCAGCTTTAAGCAATTGGCGATTACCTTTGTCTTTGGGATTGGGGTCTTATTTAATGTCTTGGTTTTCTTTTTATTGTGGTTGATGATATATTTTCCTAAACTTTACCTTAAGATAACCAATGGTTTAATTCATTTGTTATCTTATTTGAAGTTTATTAAGAATAAAGAAAAAATCATAGAGAGTTTTAATAAGACCATGGGCCACTTCCTTGAAGCCATTCAAACCATCAATCAAGATAAGAAAACATTCTGGATTGTTACTTTCCTTTATGTGATTAAATTACTATTATATTTCTCTACAGCTTTTGGGATTGGACAATTATTAGGTTTGCAATTCTTATGGAAGGATTATGTTGAGTTATTGGCTCTATCTTCATTTGTTACCATATCAAATACCTTTGTTCCCTTACCTGGAGCCAGCGGCGCAACTGAGAGTATCTTCGTTATTGTATTCTCAACCGTTATTGGTAAAGCCGCAGCGGCTACTACAATGATTCTGTGGCGCTTCACCAATTTCTTTATTCCGGTATTAGTTGGAGGTGTATTATTTATTAGACTCAAGAGAAGTGACTTAATCAAGGTCATAGATGATGAAGACCCAGATTCTAACCATAGCCTTTAAGACAATGACTTTGGATTTTGAGGTCAATTTTGATCAGCGTAAGCAAATGAGTTTACGCTTTTTAAATCAACATTTAGTGGTTTATGCACCATCCTATACTACACTTAAGACAATCAAAGATTGGTTGCTTCAACATGAATCTAGAGTCATTAAGTACTATTTGATTCAAAGTCATTATGTCACAGATGATTCTAAGACTTGGTTTAATAATCAGAAGTTGAATGTTTATTACACCACCGGTAAACACTTATCTTATACGCTTGATAACAGTGGTTTATCCATCATTCATCCTTCAAGAATTAGTCCTACTAAGGCCTTATTGAGTGTTAAGAATCAATTGGCTCTGCAATACATCACTTATATATTTGAGGAAGCTGTAAACTTAACTCAAATGAAACCTGTTTCGATGACTCTAAAACATCTTAAAACAAGTTGGGGGAATTGTAATCGTAAGAAAGAGATTAAACTAAGTTATCGTTTAATTGAGTGTGATCAACGCTTTATACATTATGTCTGTATCCATGAACTAGTTCATTTAAAACACATGAATCATTCTGCTGAATTCTATGCTGAATTGATTCGATACTGTCCTGATTATAAACAACTGAGTAAACTCACACCTTATCGTTTAAAAGATCTATAAGGCGTGATTTTTAATCAACTGAAGAATCATAGATTCATCTGGATCAACATAGATGGTCTGGTAATGATTCAGACTGACTAAACCTGGTTTCATACCAGGTATTTTTTTGACTTGATTGATTAAGCAATAATTGACAGGGACTGTAGAACTATGTCTTGCTTCTGAATAATAAGCTGCACATTGAGCCGCGATTCTAAGGCTTTGTTGACTTGGATTTGGATGATGTATGAGAACGTGAGCTCCATGGAAATCCTTCACATGTAGCCATGTATCGTTCTTATAAGCGATTTTAAAGGTGATTAAATCATTCTGTAGGTTATTCTTACCGATATAGATATGAGTTTCATCATCAAGGACTAGATGAATGGGTTGGGCAGCTTTAACTTTTTTCTTATTTGAACCTTGAGATCTTATATAGCCTTGATTGATCAACTCTTCTTTAATCTCTAAAGCATCACTTAAACTGGCTTGTTCAATTTGAATCTTAAGCAATTCAAAGTATTCGATCTCTTGTTTGGTTAAATCAATTTGGATTTGAATTTGAATTTGACCTTTTTTACTCTTGGCATACTTTTGAAAGTATTTCTTACTGTTTTGTTTACCATCGAGTTTTTCATCTAGGGGTATTGTAATGGGAGTATCTGTTGTGTAGTCGATGAGTTCAATGAACTTAGCCCCTTTAGGTGTTTTTAGGGCATAAGCCAAAAGTAAATCACCATAAAGTCGGAATTGTTCCAATTGATTGGCATCATCTAAACTGAGTTGGAGTTTGATAAGTTTCTGTTGATCTTTCTTAGCTTCTCTATTGATAAATTTAGCTAGATCATTGGTATGTTGCTTGATGCGTTCACTTTCTTCTTTTTGATGATAGAGTTGATCTAAACCTTCCATCAAAGGAAATTGAACGGAAGGCATTTCTAAGTGCGTTAATTCGATACAATGAGCCTCTTGATTGGAATAAATGTAGAGTGTTTTAGATGCCTTAAGTTCAGCCATTAGATCTTTAAATGGAGTATGTTTGAGTCGAACCTCAAATTCTTTAGCTAAAAGAGGGGAGAATCCATGGAATTGCTCATAGAGTACTTGATGTGGATTATATGTACTTGTAGTAAAAGGATCGAGTTTATCGATGTTTTCAACTGGAACATAATCTGCTGTTGGATAAATGGTTCGCTTGTTATTCTCAAAAGGAGGTATCCGCTTCATCGCATCGACTATCTTATTGTTTGAATCTACTAAAATGACATTGGCGTATTTACCCATCAGTTCTATCATCAATTTAAAATAGATCATATCACCTAAGGCATTGCGCTTTTGGATACTGATGGAAACCACACGATCCAGTCCAACTTGGGTGATTGATGAAACCAAGCCGTCTTCAATGTACTTTCGCAGTAACATCACAAAGGCCGTTGGTTCAGCATTGGTGGTCTGGGTAAATTGACTGATCTGTAAGCGATTATAGACTGAATGGCATGAGATTAACATATTAAACTTTTCCGCATTACTGCGACATTGAAATAAAAGTTCAGCACTGGATAAATGGCTGATCTTATGGAGTTTAAAAGGCACTCTAGATTGAAATTCATCAACTATTTTAGATAATAAGAGCCCATCGATTGCCATAATGCGTTTATTATATCATAATTGACTTATAGAGCATTAGACCGTATTATTATAGAAAGGAAAATGAACTATGAAAAAAGGCTTACTTATTATATTAAGTGGTCCTAGTGGAGTTGGCAAAGGGACTATCCGGGAAGTGTTTGTGAATGATCCATCCTTAAACATCGCATATTCTGTTTCGATGACAACTCGGACAAAACGGGCCAGTGAGAAGGATGGCGTAGATTATTTATTCGTTGATCGTTATACATTTGAAAAAGCCATTCAAAATGATGAACTATTAGAATATGCCGAATTTGTGGGTAACTATTATGGAACCCCTAAACGGTATGTCGATGATTTACGCAATAAAGGTAAAAATGTATTACTAGAAATTGAAGTTGAAGGGGCTAAACAAGTCAAAGAACGCGTCAGTGATGCCTTAACCATCTTTATCGTTCCACCAAGTTTAGAGGAATTAGAGAAGCGGATTAGAGGTAGAAGATCAGAAGCTGAAGAAATCGTTCAACAGCGCTTATCTAAAGCCACCAAAGAGATGGAACTGGTTGGTCAGTATAAGTTTGTGGTTTGTAATGAAGACCCTAAACTGGCCGCTCAAATCATCGCATTAATCATAAAAAGACATATGGAATAAGCAAGGCTTATTCCTTTTTGTTATAATAGCCTTATGTTTCTACTGGATGTATTGATTGAACATCGAAGTTTAAAGTTGAATCAAATCTATTCTTATCTGTCAGATGTATCTGTTCAAACAGGCATTCGGGTTAGAGTATCTTTTAATAATCAAATCTGTATAGCCTATGTGACTAAGGTTCAAGAATACACCAATGAAATGGCCAGTGATTTTTCAAGTCGTAAAGTAAACCTAAAACATATCATAGAATGCATTGATACTGAGAGTTTACTCAATCAAGAACTGAGTGAATTGGGTAAAGATATGGCTTTAACAACCATAGCTTCTTTGATTGCCTGTTATCAAGCCATGCTTCCTAAAGCATTAAATGTTAAATCAAGTCATGTCTCTGTCCCAATGGTTCGTTATGTAAAAGTTAAGGAATGTGATGTTAAACTGAATCAAAGTCAGATTGAAATACTGACTGATATTAGAACCAATGAATACAGTTTTAGTTTACTGAGTGATAAATATGGTTCTAAGATTAATACCTTATATAAAAAGGGATGCTTAGAATATTATCTAAAAGAGAAGAAATATCAAAGCCAAACTTCTGTGTTAACTTCAGGACCTGATTTAAGTGATGAACAAAGCCAAGCCTTAAGTCATATTCGTAAGAGTACTAAGACAATGATTTGTCTATATGGACCAACAGGCTCTGGTAAGACTGAAATCTATCTTCAACTGGCTCTGGATGCGGTTAAAAAAGGTAAGCAAGTATTACTCTTGGTTCCTGAAATTGGCTTAACCCAACAAATGATTAAACGCGTTCAAGAACGTTTTGAGAATGAAGTAATTGTGTATCATTCACATTTAAACGATACTGAACGCTATCTACAATATCAAAGAGTAAAAGATGACCCAAGGGCTGTGGTGATTGGCACTCGTTCAGCTATTTTCTTGCCTTTTAGTCAATTGGGTTTGATTGTCTTAGATGAAGAGCATGACCATAGTTATAAACAAGAATCTTCAGTTCGATATCATACAAAAGACATTGCAGAACATAGAGCCCTATATCATCAATGTTCAGTGATTCTTGGCTCAGCTACTCCGAGTTTTGAAACTTACGCTCGGGCATTAAAAGGGGTATATGATTTAGTGATCTTGAAGCATCGAGTTAAAGGACAATTACCGAGCGTTAAGATCGTTAAACCTGATATCAGAAGACGTAAAATCATCAGTAGTGCAACCGTAAGTGCCATTCAAGATCGCTTGGATAAAAGTCAACAGGTCTTAATCTTACTCAATCGTAGAGGCTATGCCCCCGTTTTACAATGCATTGATTGTTTAGAAACTTTGATGTGTCCCAACTGTGATCGCATGCTCAATGTCCATAAAGAAGATAGACTATTAAAATGTCATAGTTGTGGCTATACAAGTCCGATGATTTCAGTTTGTCCAAACTGTCATTCCAATCAACTCAGGATGTTAGGAATAGGGACTCAAAAAGTCGAAGAGGAATTGAAATCAGTCTTTCCATTGGCTAGGGTTATCCGTATGGATAGTGATAGCACCACTCGTAAACATTCTCATCAAACGATTCTAGAATCTTTCATCAATCATGAATATGATATTCTATTAGGAACCCAGATGATTGCCAAGGGTTTAGATATACCCAATGTAACCTTATCCATTATTCTAGATATAGATAAGTCACTTTTAAAAAGTGATTATCGTAGTATAGAAGATGCGTTTGATCTGATAGTTCAAACGGCAGGAAGAAGTGGTAGAGGGGATTCTGTTGGTGAAGTCATCATCCAAAGTGATTTGGCTGAGCATTATGCCCTGCGTTTGGCTCTCAACCATAATTTTGATGCCTTCTTTAAGACTGAAATGCAGTATCGAAGGGTCGCTTTTAATCCACCTTACAGTTATCTAGTCTTTATCCAATTGAGTTCAAGAGATAAAGAGTATGCTTATACTAAGGCCTATGATTTGAGTCAAGACCTAAAGAGTACAACAGTCAATATTTTAGGACCAGCCGATTTGGGTAAAATCAATGAAGTTTATCGTTTTAGAGTGATTATAAAGGGCCAAGATTTAAACTTTATGCGTGATTTGGTTAGAGAAAAGATTCAGTCATACATTAATGATGGTAAACTTGAACTCAGTGTGGATGTCAATCCAATAGGAGGCTTATGATTAATGCTCGATCACTCAGTCATGCGATTCTCTGTGATGTGATAATGCAGGGACAGTATGCTAATCTTGCGCTTAAGCAAAGATTAAAACAAGTTGAATCGATTGATAAATCCTTTGTGACTAAGTTGGTTTACAGTACATTGACCTATCAATTGATTTGTCGAGCACGATGGAGCTCGTATGTTTTACATAAACCCAAAGAAAGAATTGCCATTCTTTTAGATATGTCGGTGGCTCAACTCTTTTATTTTGATCGGATACCTGAATATGCGATTGTCAATGAAGCGGTGGAGATTGCCAAGCGTGAATCTTCAGAATATGGACGAATGGTCAATGCAATCTTACGTAAAGTCATTGCCAATCAAATTACGATCGTTAGTGAACTAGATTCAAGTGATTTGGCTTTAACTTACGCTCTACCTAAATGGATCTTTGCCTTATGGCAGAAACAATATGGTCAATCTGAAGCATGCATGATTGCTGAATCCTTGCTTCAAGAGGAAAACCATACGATTCGCTTAAATCTACTTAAACCCTTGAGTATCAAGGATCCGTTTTTAAAGGCTCTAGATTATCCCAAAGCCTTTGATTATGAAGGTAATCTATTAGAGAGTGAAATCTTTAAACACGGCCATGTATTCCCCCAAGATTTATCCTCTCAGATCGTGGTAGATTTCTGTGAAGTATTACCCAATATGCGGGTCTTAGATATGTGTAGTGCACCCGGTTCAAAAGCGGTTGCCTTAGCGGGTTTGATGCAAAATCAAGGTGAAATCATTGCCTGTGATATCCATCCCCAAAGAGTTCAATTGATTGAAGAACTGGCTGAAAAGTGCAATGCCATAATCATAAAGACAGAGTGCTTAGATACGCGTTTAATCCATCTGAGTCATCCAAGTCATAGTTTTGATGTGGTGATCGTGGATGCCCCATGTTCAGGCTTGGGGGTATTGCGTCATAAACCAGATATCAAGATTCATTTAAAACCAGAGACAATTGATCAATTACTTGTCCTCCAATATGAATTATTAAGTGAAGCCAGTCTAATGATCAATGAAGAGGGTAGCCTTATCTATTCAACTTGTACAATCAATCGTAAAGAGAATCAAGCCCAAATCCAACACTTTCTAAATGATCATCCAGATTTTATTTGTGTTGAAGAGAAACAGATTCTACCCTATCAAATGCACAGTGATGGATTCTATATGGCTAAACTTAAAAAGAATAAAACTATGGTATGATGGTAATGATGAAAACGATCTATGATTATACTTATGATGAACTAAAAGATCTATTGATTGGTTTAGGTCAAAAATCCTATCGAACCAATCAACTTTTCTTTTGGTTATATCAGAAACATACCTTAGAGTTTAACATGATGAGTGATTTAGGTTTACCCCTCATCAGTCTTTTAGAAGAGAAGTATATGATTGATCCTTTAACGCTAGTTAAGCGTCAACAATCTCAAGATGGTACTGTAAAATACCTATTTAAACTAGAAGATGGATGTTTAATTGAGACGGTTTTAATGGTTTATAACTATGGGAATAGTGTCTGTGTGAGCTCCCAAGTGGGCTGTAATATGGGCTGTACTTTCTGTGCCAGTGGTTTATTAAAAAAGAGTCGTAATCTAAGCTTAGGTGAGATGATGGCTCAGGTTTTATATGTCCAAAGAGAATTGGATAACAGTTTAGCTAGAATCAGTCATGTGGTGGTGATGGGTAGTGGAGAACCTTTTGATAATTATGATAATGTCTTGGGTTTTATGAAAACAATCAATCATGATCGAGGATTAGCGATTGGAGCGCGTCATATTACCGTGAGCACCTGTGGGATTATCCCGCGAATTAAACAATTTTCATTAGAAAAGACCCAATTTAATCTAGCAATCAGTTTACATGCATCCAATGATACATTGCGCTCTAAACTAATGCCAATCAATCAAGTCTATCCAATCGCCGACTTATTTCAAGCGTTAAAAGAATACAGTCAAGTCAGCAATCGAAGGATAACATTCGAATATATCTTATTGAAGGGTGTCAATGATTTTGAGACCAATGCGCTTGAACTGAGTCGTTTAATCAAAGGAATGAATGCGTATATCAATCTAATCCCGTATAATGTAGTAGATGAACACGGGTTTAAAGCCGTAAATATGCTTGAAGCGATGAAATTTTATGACAAACTGATGAAACTTGGGGTAAAATGTACATTGAGGCAGGAGCACGGTAATGATATCGATGCAGCCTGTGGCCAATTGAGGGCGAAAACAGAAGGTAAACTATGAAGTGGTTGGGTAAAAGTGATATCGGACTTGTCCGTAAACTAAATCAAGATAAGTACTTTGTCATTCAAGACAAGGGTTTTACCTTAGCCATAGTTTGTGATGGTATGGGTGGTGCTAAAGCGGGTGAAGTTGCGAGTCTTGAAGCATGTAACTTTATGAAGTCTTATTTTAATAATCATATGATTCAATCTAAGCATATCGAAGATATGAAAGCTTGGTTGAGATTGGGTATCCAACAAACCAATGCGCATATTCATCGTTTATCTAGAGATACCAAAGACTATGAAGGCATGGGAACCACCATGGTTGCGGTCTTATCCTATGAGAATACCTGTGTCTTAGCCAATGTTGGTGATAGTCGCATCTATATATGTACAGAAACTGAATTTAAACAGATTACTGAGGATCATAGTTTGGTTCAAACATGGATTAATGAAGGTCGAATCAGTGAAGAGAATGCTAAGAATCATCCTCAACGCTCTGTCTTAACCAATGTATTGGGTGTCTTAAATCAAACCAGTATCGATATCTTTAGTTTCGATCATTCTGTTCAAGGTATACTTCTATGCTCAGATGGTCTACATGGCTTTGTCTCGGATGATGAGATTGAAGCAATAGTTCGTCATCAACATACACTGAGTCAAAAAGTAGATGGCTTGATTGAAATTGCGAATCAAAAAGGTGGTTTAGATAATACAACGGTTGTTCTATTGTGGTATTAAAGTGAGGTTCATATGAAAGACATATTAGCTAAAAGATACAGATATATGAAGAAGTTGGGAGAAGGCGGGATGGCTGATGTCTATCTTGCTTTTGACACGATTTTAAATCGTGAAGTTGCCATCAAGGTATTAAGAGGTAATTTATCTTTAGATCCAGTTGCTTTATTGCGCTTTCAACGTGAAGCCAATGCAGCCAGTGCCTTAGATCATCCCAATATCGTTGAAATCTATGATGTAGGTGAAGAAGACTCACAACACTATATCGTGATGGAATATGTCCGTGGTAGAACTCTCAAAGAATTGATCATGCAAAGAGGGGCCATGGATAAAAAAGAAGCGGTTGCCATAATGGAACAACTCCTTTTAGCTGTGATTGAAGCTCATAAGAAAAACATCATCCATCGGGATATTAAACCTCAGAACATCATGATTAAAGATGATGGTACGGTTAAGATGGCTGATTTTGGGATTGCTATTGTTCAAGATGCCCTTCAATTAACCCAAACAGATACGGTATTAGGTTCAGTGCATTATCTGGCTCCTGAGATATCACGAGGTGAATCGGCTAGTTTCCAAAGTGATATCTATTCATTAGGGATTACTTTCTATGAGTTATTGACTGGTCAAGTACCACATCAGGGTGAAGCACCGGTTCAAGTCGCAATGAAACATATGCGCGATGAGATGCCCAGTGTGATTGCTTATAATCCAAGTATTCCTCAATCCATTGAGAATATCGTGATTAAAGCCACTGCTAAACACAAACAGAATCGCTATAAAATGGCGAGTGATATGTTAGATGACATCAATCATTGTTTCGATGATAAGCTTAAGACTGTAACTAAAATAATATTTAAAAGAGATAAGAATGATGATACGATAATGATAGACCAATTCTCAACCATGCCAAATAAACCAGCTAAGAAAAACAACATATTCAGTATCATCGCCGGATTAGGTCTGATGGTTCTTTCGGGGATAGCCATCTATGGATTCCTTCAATTGTCGGGTTATTTTAATCCAGCCAGTCAAACCGTTAAAGTACCAGACTTAACCAATATGACCTTTACTGAAGCAGAAACCATGCTCAATAATATGGGTTTGAGCCTGTCGAGTAGTATTAAGTATGAGTTGACAGACAATATTGAAAGTGGCTTGATTTTAAAGAGTTCACCTACCGCTGATACCGAAATTGAAAAGGGTTCAGTTGTTACTATTACCGTCAGTAAGGGTAAATATTACATCGTGGGTAATTATGTTGGGATGATTATAACTGAGGTTGAAGCGCTTCTTCAAACAACCAAGATTACCATCCGTAAGGAATATGATTCTAGCAGTACTCAACCCGTTGGAACCATCTTGAAACAAGAAATCTTACTTGAAGGTGATAAACTTGATCCTTCGATCGCTAAAGAGATAAAGTTAACGATTGCGGATAATGCACAGTTTATTATCCCTCAAGTGGTTAATCAGAATATAGATACAGCTAAAGCTCAACTTGAAGCACTGGGTGCTGTGGTGAGTTTAAATGTATTACCAACCGATGGCTTAACACCTGAACAGTTGGCTCTGATTACATATAATGTCGTTGTCTCAATCAATCCTAATGTGGGTGCTTACTATATTCAATATGAGACAAGCGCAATTGTACTGTCTTACTATCTAGCTCCATGATTATAGCCACCATCATCAAAATAGTCTCAAATCAATACACGGTTATGGATACTGAAGGTAAAAGAATGCTAACCAAAGCCAGTGGTAAGGTTCGTTTACAAGGTAAACCCTTAGTCGGGGATAAGGTAGAATTGATCTATAAAGAAGATCAGATTATGATTGAACGCTTTTTAGAACGAACCAATGTGATGCGTCGTCCGATGATTGCCAATGTTGATCAAGTCCTAATCGTAATGAGTGTTAAGAAACCTGATTTTTCATCACAATTGGTTGATCGCTTTGTATGGTTGATTAAACAAGCCCATATAGAACCAGTATTGCTTGTGACTAAATATGATCTATTAGAGGATACATCTAAAATGGATGAACTCTTACATCGCTATGAACCTTTTATGCGCGTCATTAAAACTGGTAAGACCTTATCTACTTCTGATTTAGAAGATGCTTTGAAGAATAAAGTTAGTGTTTTAACCGGCCAAAGTGGGGTTGGTAAATCATCTCTAATCAATCGAATAGAGCCATCTTTTGTCTTACAAACCCAAGAGATATCTAAAGCTCTGGGACGTGGTAAACATACCACTAGACATGTTGAATTGCATTATGTGGCATCAGGTTGGGTAGCGGATACACCAGGGTTCTCATCGATGGATTTCAGTCATATATCTCTATTAGAATTGAAGCATTTGGTTAAAGAATTTGATGATTATAATGAAGAATGTCGCTTTCGCGATTGTGTTCATGTGGATGAACCAGATTGTGCGGTTAAGTCAGCTGTAACTAAGGGTATCATTGACTTAGATCGCTACAATCATTATCTGGAAGTCCGTCAGCTGATTCAGGCTGGAAAGGCTAGCTAAATGATCATTGCCCCATCTATTCTATCCATGGATTTTAGTCAAACAATTGATCAATTGAAACAAGTTGAAGCATCCCAAGCGACTTGGCTTCATATTGATATTATGGATGGGCATTTTGTCCCTAATCTAAGTTTTGGACCTGATATCGTAAAGCTATTTAAACGACTCAGTCATCTGTTTTTAGATGTTCATATCATGGTTGATGATCCAGAGTATTTCTCTGATATCTTTATTGAAGCAGGGGCAGATCAAATTACCTTTCATTATGAAGCTTTGCCCAATGATAAACGCATTCATGAGCTCATTTTAAAAATACATAATAGAGGCATCAAAGTTGGGATATCTTTGCGACCTCAGACTTTAGTTAATGTACTAGAGCCTTTCATCAATGAAATCGATATTGTTTTATTGATGAGTGTAAATCCTGGATTTGGGGGTCAACCCTTCTTGATGGAATCAATTGAGCGTTGTACCCAAGTCAAAGACTTAATAAAAACCAATCAATCACAGTGCCTATTAGAGATTGATGGGGGAATCACTGATCAAACAGCTCAGTTGGTTAAGGATAGTGTTGATGTCTTGGTCGCAGGTTCTTATATATTTAAACAAGATATCATCGAGGCGGTTAATCGTTTATGCGTCAAGTAAATATTTTAGTTAAAAAATTACCAAATCAAGCATTAGTTGGGGATTGTATTGGAGTAGAAAGGGGTGCCTTGGCTTTATGTGAGACAGAATATCCCTTGGTTTTAGCCTTGGGAGATTTTGACTCTGTGACAACGGAAGAGAAGCATAAGATTGAGAAATACTTTGATAAAGTGATTACTTTTCCTAAAATAAAAAGCGCTTCTGATGGTGAATTAGCCATTAAAGCAGCGCTTAAGTTGGGATATGATCAAATCTTTATGTATGATGCCCTACAATTTAGAGCCGACCATGCCCATGTAAATATCCTATTGGCATATCGGTATCCTAAACTTACATTAATCGATGATTATAATCGAGTTCGTGTTTATCTGGCTGGTGAGTATAAAATAGAGGCTTTTGATTATCCTTATCTATCCTTATTTACCCTTGAAGAAGCCATCATCAGTCTCACTGGAGTATCTTATCCCCTAGATCATCAAACGATTCATTATAATGATACTTATACCTTATCCAATGAAATCAAAAGTGATTGCAAGTTAATTGTTCATAGTGGAAGGGTATTGGTTTATTTAAGCAGAGACTAAAAAATGGAGGGTTACTCCATTTTAGTTCGCTTGTTGCGCTTTTAATGTTTTTAAAGCACGGGCGGAAATTCTAATTCTTTGTGATCTGCCGTCTATGACCACTTTAACTTTCTGTAGATTGACATTCCATTTACGACGTGTAGCCTGCAATGAATGGGAACGTCTATTGCCTGACAGGGCTTTCTTACCGGTTACGGCACAAACTCTTGACATACCGCAATCCCCCTTTCTTTAGAAACTTTGCTTATAAAGAATAGCATAATGATCTATTAAATGCAAGTCATTCAAGAAAAAACATATATTATAAATTAGGGCTGCTATGATATAATGTAGACAATGTGAGGAGATAAATAGTGACTGAAAACGACATCTATGCAAGTTTAGAAATAGCTGACCATGAACTTCGTTTAGTCCTTGGTCAATTTAAGAACTCACGTTTGTATGTCTTAAAAGTCGAGCGGGTAGAGTGCTCGGGCATTCTTAACCAGAGTATTGTGGATGCAGATAATGTGACCGCATCATTGATTAAAGCTGTAGAGAATATCAACCATAATCTTGGGATTCCAATCAAATCATTGATTGTGGCAATACCAGCGTATGACATGCAGCGCTTAAATCAAAAAGTTCAGATTAAAGTTGGTGGTGAAATTGGCTTACATCATATCCAAGAAGGGATTCGTCAAGCCCTTAGAAGTTCTATTCCTGAGCAGTTAGAAGTCGTGAATATAGTAATCAATAAGAGTATCATCAATGGGATCAATCTAAAGCGATTACCCATCAATGAGGTATGTGATAGCTTTATCTTAGATTGTGATTTACTCTGTGCTGAGAAAAGCTTGGTGTATACTTATGCATCGATCGTAGAAAATGCGGGTTTGACGATTGCTGAAATCAGTTTAGATAATTTTGCGATTGGTAAAGAAGCCAATCTGTTTGATAAATCATTAAATAACTTTATCGTTCTTGTTAAAATAGAACGTCAGAATACCTGCTTAAGTCTATTTGCCCATGGTAAATTGGTTAGTTCTGAAATACTCAATCTAGGATCACAACGCTTAATTGAAATGTTGGCTGATAAATATAAACTACCGATTCATGTGGCTGATCGTCTATTACACTTTAATGTAAGACTGGGAATGGCTTTATATCCAGATACACCCATCTATTTATGGTCAAAGGATCAAAAGAATTATATTCTAACTGAAAGAGAAGTCGCTGAAGTACTTGATCGACCGATTCAGAATTATCTTGATTCAATTCATCAAGCCATTCTGCCCATCATAGAGAAGGGGAAAGTGGACTTGATTGTTACTGGTGGTTCAGCTGAAATCAATGGCTTAGCTGAAATGATTGGTCGTAAAACCAATTGTGAGACCATTGTTTATACCTCAGATACCTTAGGGGTAAGAAAAGCATCCTTGAGTTGTGCCAGTGGCTTATTCTATGTCTTAAAGGATCAAAGTAAACTTAGGATGTATGATGCAGCCTTCGATATGAATCAATATACACAGTTAATTAAGCAACAGTTGGCTAAAGGGAGTACCGAAGATACACTCTCAGGCAAATTAAAAGATATTTTCAAAAGGATCTAGGAGGATAACATGGAACGCGAATTAAAGTTTAATCAGGTAGCTAAGATTAAAGTGTTTGGGATTGGGGGAGCTGGGTGTAATGCGGTTAATCGGATGGTTGATGAAGGAGTCCAGGGCGTTGAGTTTTGGGTGGTCAACACTGATTTACAAGTACTGAACATCTCACCATGTAAAAACAAGATCATTTTAGGCAAAACAGTCACCAAGGGTTTAGGGGCTGGTGCAGATCCTGAAGTGGGTTATCAAGCTGCATTAGAGAGTGAAGCTGAAATTAGAGAAGTCTTACAAGATGCCGATATGGTCTTTCTAACTGCAGGCTTAGGCGGAGGAACAGGTACCGGGGCAACACCACTCTTCGCTAAAATTGCGAAAGAATTTGAAATACTTACGGTTGGGATCGTAACCAAACCGTTTAGTTTTGAAGGTAAGAAGCGGATGGACCAAGCGTTAAGTGGTCTTGAGAATCTTAGACAATATGTAGATTCTTTAATCATTGTATCCAATAATCAATTATTAAATCAAATCGGACGGATACCATTTGTGGAAGCGTTTAGAGAAGCGGATAATGTTTTACGCCAAGGGGTTCAAACCATTACAGACTTAATCGCAGTACCTGCCATGATCAATCTAGACTTTGCGGATGTTAGAACGGTTATGAAGGGCCAAGGTTCAGCTTTAATCGGTATCGGTATGGCTCAAGGTGAAAATAAAGCCCTTGATGCAGCTGCCAAAGCCATCACATCACCCTTACTTGAAGCTCAGATTAGAGGGGCACGCAATGCCATCGTTAACGTTACTGGAGGCAATCAAATCACTATTTTTGATGCCAGTGAAGCGGTTGAATTCATTCGTGAATCAGCGGGTGGAGACATCGAGATTATCTTTGGAGTCGCGATCAATGAGAAACTAAATGATTCGATTATCGTAACCGTTATCGCTACAGGCTTTGATTTACCTAAACAAAATATCACCACTCGTCCTGTTATGGAAGCTCAAAGACTCAGTGAAGAAACTCAGTCGGATGAAGAAGTCAATTTGAATACAGAGGATGAAACCAGTATTCCTGGATTCTTTAGAAGTCGTAAATAATCACTAGATGACCTCGGTCATCTTTTTATTAGGCATTGTTTTTGCTTAATCAGTCAAGCCTTGCTACACTGTTGGTATGAACATCCTGTATTTCCATGATCAACTTCTAAGAGATAATTATCCGTGTGGACAAGTGCGCCATCGTTTAAGTCATTATATTCAAGATAAATCCATTGATCGGATTTATATCAGTATGAGTACAGATCTAGTTGATCTAAGATTAATCAATTTAATTAAAGATTCATGCAACTGTGCAGTCATTCTTTCTACGGATCCTATTATTGAAGATGATGTTTCAATCAGTGATAAGATGATATCCTTAGAATCGCTTGTGTATTATCCTCAAGAAGGATCAGTTTTATTGATTGAAACAAGTCCAGAACATAAGGCAACTTATATATTCTTTGATTTATTCGCCGATGAAAGCTTCTCTGATTGGCATTCTGATTTTGAAAGTGAAGCTCAAATCAAGGAATTAAGAGACTTAATTAATCCAGATAAGCATACAAGTTAATATATAAATTGATTTAATTAAACAATATATAAATATATTTAATAAAACTATTGACATATAAAAGATAGTTATTTATAATGTGGACATGGAGAAGAACTATGGCAAACAGGATTAGTGTTAAGATTAAGGGACCGAGACATCGGATATATCTACCTTCACTTCCAATCTTCTGTTTACCCTTCATTATCAAAACGATTCTAAGGTCAAGTAAAGAACATGGCGCGCATGACTTCTACCACCAAAACAAACGTAAGATAAGAAAAGGCTTAAAACTCTTGGTTAGAGAATTGAGGCATATGGAACCGATGGAATTGGTAAGAATCGAATCCAAAGAAGCATTTGTATTTATCAGTATTAAATAGGAGGAATATTATGAAAAAGGAAGTAATTGGAATTTGCCCAGTATGTCAGAATAACTTAACGGTTACCAAACTAACCTGTCTACATTGTCATACTGAGATCAGTGGTGAGTTTGCTTTATCCCGTTTCTCATATCTGAGTAAAGACGAATTGAGCTTCATTGAAACCTTTATTAAAGTTTCAGGCAACATTAAAGAGATGGAGAAGGAATTGAATATATCTTATCCAACCGTTAAGAAATACTTAGATGGAGTGATCGTTAAAATGGGTTTTGAAGTAAAATCAGTTGAGATTATTGAAGAGCGAGATGTATTAGATCGTTTAAAAAACAAGGAGATCACAGTACAGGAAGCCACCGAGCTTCTTAAGAGGTAAACATGAACAGTAAAGAACAGATTCTAAATATGGTTAAAGAAGGCAATATCAGTATTGAAGAAGCCCTCCAATTACTCAATGCGTTAGAACCCAAAGAAACCATCAGTATTAAAAAACCAAGCAATCGAAGAATGATTAGAATCGATGTGGATTCAGAAGAAGGTAAGGTTAAGGTTAATATACCCTTATCATTGATTAAAGTAGGAATGGATATTTCTGAAAAACTCAACATAGATGGGAAGAAAATTGATTTGCATGGGATTGATTTAGATGATATTATCGCTCATATCGATGAAGAAACAGCAGGAGAAATCCTAAGTGTCGATACTGAAAAGGGTGAGAAAGTAAGAATATTTGTAGAATAAGATGCCTAAGGCATCTTTTTTTAGTTATAATAGATTTGTAAAATATAAGCATCCACTCAACTATACAAGAGTTGGTTGAGTAAATGATAAAGATGAGGGAAACATGAGAATAGCACTTGCCCAGATGGATATTCATGCCGGCGATATCACCTATAATTTAAACACGATGAAACGGATGATTGATCAAGCCATTTTAGATAAAGCGGATTTAATCATATTCCCTGAGATGTGTGTCAGTGGATATCTAATCGGAGATCGCTTTCTGCAAGCAGAAACAGTGGAATATTTAAGTGGGATCAATCAAACGATTAAACAATGGTCAAAAGACATTGGCATTATATGGGGTAATATCTACAGTGATAAGACCATTAGAAATAACCGAGATGGTCGTTTTAATCGCTTCAATGCTGCCTTCTTTGCTTATCAGGGTCAATGGGTCAAAAAAGAAAACTTTGGTTATGAAGGGGTTTATTTTAAGCATTGCTTACCTGATTATCGTTTCTTTGACGACAGTCGCTACTTTAAAAGTGGGGTTGATTTAGCTCTGGAGAAACAAGTAACACGGGATACCTACATCAGTCCTTTTATCTTTGAGAAGGATCAAGTCAAATATAAAATTGGTTTAGAGATATGTGAAGACTTATGGAGTAAAGATTACGTCGTTAATCCAACTGAAGTTTATGCTCGCCATAATGTGGACTATATCGTTAATATTTCATCAAGTCCTTGGACATTGAACAAAGAAATCAGTCGTCATAAACGCATACAGGAACATGTCGAGTCTTTAAAGAGCCAGATGGTTCCAATCATCTATGTCAATGCCTGTGGGATGCAGAATAATGGTAAGAATGTTTTATTGTTTGATGGAGATAGCGCGCTGTTTGATAAAACGGGTGTGGTTAAGATTGAATGCAATGATGCTTTTAAAGAAGAACTCTTGGTTGTTGATACCAAGGATACCCATCTTATTAAACATACCAGCGATAAGTTACGCTTGGCTTTAATTGAAGGCATACGGCAGTTTGATCAACAAGTATTAAAAGCTCAGATGCCATGGATTATTGGGATGAGTGGTGGGATTGATAGTTGTGTTAATACGGTTTTATTGGTATATGCCCTTGGTAAAGAAAGGGTGATTGGCTACAATATGGCCAGTCATTTTAATCAATCTAAGACCATTTCTATAGCCCATCAATTGGCGAGTGATTTAGGGATTGAATATCATGAAGGATCGATTGAAGCATTGGTTCAGAGTACTCAAACTAGTTTAAGTGATTATGATCTAAATCCTAGCTCAGATGGTTTGGCTTATGAGAATATTCAAGCTCGTATTCGTGGTCATCTATTATCCAGCTTTGCGAGTTATAAACAAGGGGTTGTGTGTAATAATGGTAATAAAGTGGAGTTTGCCTTAGGTTATGCGACTTTATATGGTGATTTAATTGGAGCCTTAAGTCCTTTGGGTGATCTAACCAAACTACAGATCTTTGATTTAGCTAGAAGTTTAAATACCTTAGCTAATAAGCCTTTGATTTATGCGGGTTTATTACCGGATTCTAAACATCAGTTTGAGATTAATCCTTCGGCTGAACTAAAAGCCAATCAGGTTGATCCTATGAAGTGGGGATACCATGATTATTTGGTTCAGTTGTTTACTCAATATCCATCCCATCATTTCTCTTACTGGTTAACTGAATACCTAAATGGAAACTGGAAAAAGAGTGAAGTTTATGATTTGATGGTTTATTATGGCTTAGATGATCCGAAAGTATTTGTCGAAGACTTTAAATGGTTTACTAAGTCATGGCAAAAAGCCATCTTTAAGCGGATTCAAAGTCCTCCTCTGATTACGATCAGTCGTGGTTCATTTGGTTATGATTATCGTGAGAGTCAAATGGCTTTAGTCGATGATGATTTGATGAATGAACTCTATAGTGCTATTCTTAAATTACCTCGTCCTTAGGATTTAATAAACCATAGAGATAATGGTCTTCCCATTTTCCATTGATTTTAACGTTTTTCCTAGCTAGACCTTCTCTAATAAAGCCATTCTTTTCTAAAACTCTTTGAGATCCAATATTAGCGGGCATAACGCCTGCTTCTAAGCGATGTAGATCTAAGGTATTGAAGGCATAATCAATGATTAGAGCTAAGGCCATGGTCGTATAACCATGATTAGAGTAAGCTTCATCTATTTGATACCCAACATAAGCGCTCTTTAAGGGTGGTAGAATATCATTTAAGGCAATCGTTCCAATTAAGGTGTGATTGCTTTTTAAAAAGATCCCAAAACGTTCCATTTCATTCTGGTTCTTTAAGCGGATGTATCTTTCTATTACGACTTGGATGTTTTCGATTGTATAGTATTCATCCGACTTATAGAAGGTGAATGCTTTAAAATAATCTTTGTTTCTAAGTTCAAAGGCCAATAAGGCATAGGCATCATCGGGTGTGAAACTTCTCAGATAAAAGAGATCATTTTCCATATGGTAAACGCATTAGGATCTGTTCACGTTTGGGTCCATTTGAAACCATTACGATGGGTACTTGAATCAGTTGTTCAATCTTATCGATATAGTCTTTACAGGCTTGAGGTAAATCGTTGTAGTCTTTAATTTGACTGACATCACAGTTCCATCCAGGCATACTCTCATAGATCGGTTTAGAATGTTCTAAACGGGTAATATTGGGGAAGTATTCTCTGATCTTACCATCTGTTTCATAAGCCACACATATCTTAATCTCATTGAGATAACCTAAGACATCTAGATTGGTGATGGCAACATGGGTAGCGCCTTGAACTTGGCAACCATAACGGGTTGCGATGGCATCAAACCATCCCATACGACGAGGTCTGCCCGTGGTTGCGCCATACTCACCCGCATCTCCACCTCTTTTACGTAACTCTTGAGCTTCTTCATCAAAGATCTCAGTCACAAAGGGACCTGCACCAACGGAAGAGGAATATGCTTTGGTTACAGCCCAGACTTCATCAACTGGATGAGGTAAGGCGGCTCCAATTGGTCCATAAAAGGATAGAGTACTTGAACTGGTTGAATAGGGATAGATACCAAAATCAGGGTCTCTAAGTGCACCCAATTGGCCTTCAAGTAGTATTACTTTATGATCATCAAAGGCTGTTTGAAAGTACTTAAATGTATCGGTTACATAAGGTTTAACCATTTCACGATAAGAAATGAGTTCATTCATAATGTCTTCTTTTACGAGTGCTTTTTGCTTATATAAATGCACCAATAGAGTATTCTTTATATCTAAGATCCGGTCAATTTTACTACTCAACCATTCTTCATCGAAAAGCTCTGATACTTGAAAGCCAATTTTCGCATATTTATCAGCATAGAAGGGGGCAATCCCACTTCGGGTTGAACCAAATTGAGCCTTACCCAAACGATCTTCTTCTAATTTATCAAATTCAATATGATAACTCATCACGATTTGAACTCGATCAGATACTAAAACGGTTGGGGTAGGCACATTCTTTTCAGTTAAATTGTTTAATTCTTTAATTAAGGCTGGGATATTTAAAGCCACCCCATTGCCAATTATATTGGTGATATGGCTATAGAAAACACCGGATGGAAGCATATGTAAGGCAAATTTACCATATTCGTTGATGATGGTATGACCGGCATTATTACCGCCTTGAAAACGCACAACGATGTCGGATTCTTTGGCGAAGACATCGGTTAATTTACCCTTGCCTTCATCGCCCCAATTGGCACCTACTATGGCTTTTATCATATGTTACCTCCATAAAATAAAACAAGGACAACCTTCGTTGTCCTGTGACACTTCTAAAAATAACAATTTATAGAGCTTTTGTCAATTGTAAGTTTTTGATGTATTCATCAGCAACATATAAACCTTGAGCTGCTGCTTGCGATAAGGAGCGGGTAAAGCCTGCGCCATCTCCAATCGCGAAACAATTGCGATAGGCTTTTAGTTCAAAATTGATGGTTTCAGGGCGAGCAGAGTAGTATTTGCATTCCACTCCGTACAGTAAAGTATCAAAGTTAGCCGTACCAGGTGCGATGGCGTCTAAAGCATAAATGGTCTCAATGATATTATCCAGTTGTCTTTTAGGCATACATAGAGATAAATCACCAGCCACTGCTTGTAGAGTAGGTCTGACAGTATTTGCAGCTAAACGCTTTTCATCCGTTCTTCGACCATGGATTAAATCACCAAATCGTTGAACTAAAACACTACCACCACTGATTAGATTACCCAATCTAGCAACATGTCTTGCATAATCAATGGGATCATTAAAAGGGGTAGTAAAGCGAATGGTTGAGAGTAAAGCGAAATTAGAATTGGCTGTACGTTTATTTTCTTCTTTAAAAGAATGACCATTCACAGTAAGAATATCATTGGTATTTTCCATGACAACATGCCCACGTTCATTGAAACAAAACATCCGGGTAACATCTCCATATTTTTGTCCCCGATACCAAATCTTGGGTTCATAAATGACTGAAGAAAAGTGCTCCCATACTTCATAGGGCAACTCTATGCGTACACCGATATCAACTTGATTATTGATTAATGGAATCTTATTCTTTTGACACCAGGACGAGAAGAATCTACTACCGGCTCTTCCCACACAGAAGAAAATAGCGTCGGCTTGAATCTGAATATGCTCTTTATTCTTTTTATAACTGACAATCTTATTGGTTCCATCGACATCTAAAACTTCAGCTTGGGTAATGATTTGAACTCGATTTCTAAGTTCATTAACTAGATGAGCCATCGTTGTATAGTTGGCATCGGTACCTAAGTGTTTTACTTGGGCTTGTTGCATATGTAAATCATGTTGTAAACAGAGGGTTTTTAGTTCATTGGATGGTTGATAGCGCTCAGTGGTTGCTCCATGTTTAATTAATATACCATCGGCTTGTTCAATATAATTCAAGACGGTTTGATTGGAAAGAAAATCGGTTAACCATCCACCATATTCTGTTGAGATGATGTATTTTCCATCTGAAAAAGCGCCTGCGCCTGCCAAGCCTTCCATCACTCCACAACTGGCACAATTGATGCATGAAGGTACTTTACCGGCTATAATCGGACATATGCGATCGTCGATATCATGGCCTTTTTCTAGCAAGATAATCTTTAGATTGGGGGCTTTTTCACTTAAACGATGGGCTGCCATCAGTCCACTGATTCCACCACCGATAATAACAACATTGGCTTTTTCCATTTGATCCTCCAACAGTTTATATTTTACTTGATTCATATCGCTTATACAAGAATATCTCAATTGAGATAGAGATATCTGAACTTAAGATTGAGTGATATTTGTTTCTGTCCTTTTATTTTTATAAGAATTTTGCTATTATATGACAGTACCTTATGAATAAATATGACAAATATCTGATCGTCTTTATCGTTATTAGTTCCATTCTCATGTATTCGAGTATGGAATGGTTTGTGCGTGCCAGCACTTCTAGTCAAACAGTGGCAGTCGTTACCTTTCATGATAAAGTGGTCTTAAGAATCGATATGAAGGTTAATAAGAACTATACTGTAAAAGGTGCTTTGGGTGATGTCATCATCGAAGTATCCAATGGTAAGGTTCGTGTAGAGAAAGAAACCTCTCCTTATCATCTGTGTTCGATTCAGGGTTGGGTTCAATATGCCAATGTTCCAATTGTATGTTTGCCAAACTATATCGTCGTAATGATTAAAAATGGCACAGTGAATCCTGATGGAACGGATGTGAATACTAAATGAAGAAAATTAGCCAAACCAAACGTTTAACCTATTTAACTATGCTCTTAGCCATGAGTATTCTTTTACATATGATTGAACCAGCACTTCCAATCGCGGTTCCTGGTATTAAGCTGGGCTTAGCCAATATTCTAGGTATTATAGTTCTATATCTTTTTGGTATTAAAGAGATGCTGGTTATAAACTTTATGCGCGTATTATTGGCATCTTTACTCAGAGGAACGCTATTTGGGACAGCCTTTTGGTTGAGTATGGGTGGTGTGACTCTAAGTAGTTTGATGGTAATTATTCTATTTAGAATTAATTTATTCTCTAAGATTGGATTAAGTGTGGCTTCAGCTGCTTTCCATGGTGTTGGACAGATTATAGCCTTAATCTTTATCAATCAGACTGTTATGATGGTTTATTGGTTACCGATACTATGGTTTAGTTCAGTTCCTACAGGATACTTAACCGGAAGTTTGGCTGATCAAGTGCTTAAGCGAATTCGATTACCGAAGTTGATGGTGAAATAAATGAAGAAATTTAAATTTATAACGCATTTTCTTGAAGGATTACGATGGAAATACCTTGGTTTAATTGGGGTAGTTTTGGTGTATGTTGCCCTTAGTTTATTTTCACCTCAGTTATTCAGTTTCTTAATAGATAATGTAATCAATCAAAGACCGCTTCAAGCGGGTTTGATGGAATCATTCAGTTCACTCTTTGGTGGAGTCAGTGCGATTCGTAACCATTTATGGTTAGGTGCCTTGATGATTATCAGTGTCAATCTGGTTGTTTTATTACTAATGTATCTTAGAGGACGCTGGAATACTCAAATCGCTGAGACTTTTGTGACTAAACTACGCAATGAAGTCTTTGATCATCTTCAATATCTTCCTTATAGTTATCATGTCAATGCGAAGACAGGGGACTTGATTCAACGTTGTACTTCAGATGTGGATACGATTAAACGCTTTATTGGGGGTCAGTTTATTGAAATGATTTATGCCTTAGGCATTGCTGGCATCGCTATGACGATTCTATTCAATATGTACTTGCCTTTGGCTCTAATTGCGATTATTGTCTTACCAGTATTATTTCTGTTTGCTTATTTCTTCTTCGTTAAAATGCAGAAGTATTTTAAGATCTCCGATGAAGCTGAAGGTATTATGAGTAATACCATCCAAGAGAATTTAGCGGGGGTTAGAGTTGTTAAAGCCTTTAATCAGGAAGTTTATGAACTTGAAAAATTTGATGTTAAAAATAAAATCTATCGTGATAAAACATATCGTTTAATTGAACTATTGGGTTTCTATTGGGGATTCAGTGATTTTGTTAGTTTAACGCAAATCTTAATCGTGGTTCTAGTTGGGATAGGTTATGCCCAAAGTGGAGCCATTACAACCGGTCAATATTTTGTCTTTATCACTTATGTTGGGATGATTCTATGGCCCATTCGTAATGTGGGCAGAATTCTATCTGATATGGGAAAGATGCTGGTATCGATTGGACGTCTACAAGAAATATTGGATACACCCATTGAGATCTTAGATGAGGGTGAGACACCTTTAATTAAAGGAGATATCATCTTCGATCATGTTTCCTTTAAATATGATGATGGGGAAGCCCCTGTTCTACAAGATGTGAGCTTTAAGGTAAAAGAAGGCCAAACAATCGCTATTCTAGGTCCAACCGGAAGTGGTAAGAGTTCTTTGGTTCATTTATTAACCCGTTTATATGATTATCAAGATGGATCAATCTTAATCAATGGGGTTGAGTTAAAGACGATACGAAGACGTCATCTACGTAAATTTATTGGGATTGTCTTACAAGAACCTTTCCTATTCTCTAAAACAATTTATGAGAATATTCGCTTAGCCAATCCATCTGCCAATGATCGGGATGTCGAAGAAGCGGCTAAGACGGCCAATGTACATCGGGTGATTGGAGAATTTGATTTAGGTTATAAGACCTTGGTTGGTGAAAAAGGGGTTACCTTATCGGGTGGGCAGAAACAGCGAATTGCGATTGCTCGAACAATCATCAATAAGGCACCTATTTTAATCTTTGATGATTCTTTATCAGCAGTTGATACTGAAACCGATGCATCGATTCGTAAAGCACTTAAGGCTTTATTTGATGATGTGACAACCTTTATCATTACGCACCGGGTTGCGACGGCTCAAGAAGCCGATCATATTGTTGTACTTCAAAATGGTTGTGTAACCCAACAGGGAACCCACAGTGAATTGGTTAATCAAGAAGGACTTTATAAACGAATAGTTGATATCCAGAGTCAGATGATTTTAGGAGGTGAAACTGATGAGTCAATTTGAAGAACATGACTTTAATACGGATTCACTAGACAAAGGACTATGGAAGAAAATATTCTCTTATTTGATGGAATATAAGCGCTCTATCTATGTCTTGTTTGCCTGTATGATGATTATTGCCAGTTTAGATATTGCTTTTCCATTCATGAATAGTTTTGCGATTGATAATTTCGTTATTGCGAAGGGTACCAATCAACAATTAATCATCTTTGGAATCATCTATTTCATAGGAATCTTCTTTCAAGGTTTAATCGTTTATTTATTCATTAAAGCAGCGGGTAAGATTGAAATGGAGTTTGCGTATGATATTCGTAAACGGGCTTTTCATAAACTCCAAGAGTTATCTTTTAGTTATTTTGATAAAACGCCTCTAGGCTGGATTATGGCTCGTATGACATCCGATATCGCTCGTTTAGCAGAGATTGTATCTTGGTCCTTAGTTGATTTGGTATGGGGTTTAACCGTCATCATTGGATTAACGATAGTCATGCTGATTGTTAATTGGAAACTGGCCTTATTGGTATTGATGGTTGTGCCTGTTTTAGCCTATATCAGTGTTAAGTTTCAGCGTAAAATATTAGAGCGTTATCGCTCAATTCGTAAAGTCAATTCTCAGATTACAGGAGCCTTTAGTGAAGGCATTACTGGAGCTAAGACTTCTAAAACCTTGGTATTAGAATCTCAATTGGGATCTGACTTCCAAGTTCTAACATCTAATATGCGTCGTGAATCAATCAGTGCTGGAATATTAGCGGCAGCCTTTATGCCCTTGGTTATGGGTTTGGGAGCGATTTCGCTCAGTATGATCTTGTGGCAGGGCGGTGAAGCGGTCTTGGTTGGTAGCTTGAAGTTTGGAACTTTAATGTTATTTACCCAATATGCCGGTGCCTTCTTTGAACCTCTACGTCAATTGGCTAGAATTTTAGCTGAATTTCAGCTGGCTCAAGCATCCGCTGAAAGAGTCTTATCTTTATTAAATACAGATTTAGACTTGGTTGATAGTGCTGAAGTCATAGATACATATGGCTCTATTCTTCAACCAAAACCTGAGACTTATACTCGTTTAAAAGGTTCAGTTACATTTAGAGATGTTAGTTTCTATTATAAAAAAGAGGAAGTTGTCTTATCCAATTTCAATCTAACGGTTGAAGCTGGTCAAACAATTGCCTTAGTGGGTGAGACTGGAAGTGGTAAGAGTACCATCGTTAATTTAATCTGTCGTTTCTATGAACCAAAATCAGGGACGATTGAGATTGATGGGATTAATATTCAAGAGCGCTCTTTGGGATGGTTACATAGTAATTTGGGTTATGTCTTACAAGCACCTCATCTATTCTCAGGTTCTGTGATGGAAAACATTCGTTATGGACGATTGAGTGCGAGTGATGAAGAAGTAGAACAGGCCGCTCAAATGGTCAATGCCCATGAGTTTATCATGCGTTTAGATGATGGTTATAATACAGATGTGGGAGAAGGGGGTAATCGTTTATCAACCGGTCAGAAACAGTTGATTTCATTTGCCCGAGCCATCATAGCCAATCCAAGTATCTTTGTCTTAGATGAAGCCACCTCAAGTATTGATACTGAAACTGAACAAATCATCCAACATGCGATTGAAAACCTAATGAGAGGAAAGACTTCCTTCATCATCGCCCATCGTTTATCAACGATTGTGCATGCAGATCGCATCCTAGTCATAAGAAAAGGCTTAATCGTAGAGGATGGTACGCATAACAGTTTGATTGCGAAACAGGGTTATTATTATCGACTTTACACCAATCAATTCAATGAAGATCTACAGAATCAGCTTTTACATATCAGTGAAAAGAAGGATGCATAATCTTTCTTTTTTTGTTATACTCTAACGTAAGAGATCAACATGGACTTACCACTAACTGATATTAGACAACTTCAAAGTGACTTAGATGAGCGGATTATGTTGATCCATAACCTAACTCGGCCATTAACCAGAGAGAAGCGTATTTTAGCTTTAATGGTTGAGATTGCTGAATTGGCCAATGAAACCCGTTGTTTTAAATTCTGGAGTCTAAAACCAGCTTCAAGTAAGGAAGTCATTCTCGAAGAGTTGAGTGATACCTTGCATTTCATAGTTTCATTGGGTATAGATTTAAATGATACAAGTTTAAGTCTTCCATTTATACCAAGTCCAGATTCATTAACCAGTCTAATGATTGATTGGATGAATGCGTGTATTAGATTAAAAGAAGACTTTAATTTAGACCATTACCATCAGTGTTTAGCCTATATTGGTAAAGTGAGTTTAGCCTGTGGATTTGATGCGGAAGAAGTATTTGCTTATTATCAGTTAAAAAATGCGAAGAATCATCTTCGCCAAGACAATAACTATTAGAAAGAGGAACGAAAATGGCAGATCTTAAAAAAGCAAAGAGTATTGAAAAAGCGTATGGCAATGTTGATTTAAAAATGATGAAGGCATTTACTGATGCGGATGGAATATCCGGTTGTGAGAAGGAAGCCACCCGTGTTATGAAGACTTATGTATCTAAATTTGCGGATGAAATTACCTATGATACTTTAGGTTCATTGATTGCCCTTAAAAAGGGTAAGGCTGATGGGGTTAAAATCATGTTGGCGGGTCATATCGATGAAATTGGTTTTGTAGTTAGACAAATAGATGATAAAGGTTTTATTAAAATAGCACCGATTGGTGGATGGTGGGGCCATGTTTTACCATCTCAAGCTGTAACCATTACAACCCGTGAAGGTAAGAAGTATGTGGGTGTGATTGGCAGTAAGCCACCTCATGGTTTAGCACCTGAAATTAGAAATAAAGTCATGGAAGTTAAAGATCTATTCATTGACTTGGGTGTTAAAGATAAAAATGAAGTTGATCTATTAGGCATCAAACCTGGTGATATGGTTACCCCAAAAGCTGAGTTTATGGTTTCAAGTAATCCCAATTATCTGATAGCTAAAGCATGGGATGATCGGGTAGGGGCTTTAATCGCAACCGATGTCTTAGCTCGTTTAAAAGATGTGGATCATCAAGCCAATGTCTATGCGGTTGGAACGGTTCAAGAAGAAGTGGGATTAAGAGGCGCTAAAACAGCGACTTATATGGTTAAACCAGATATCGCAATTGCGCTTGATGTAACTTTAGCCAGTGATATGCCAGGAGCAGAAGTGGGAACTAAAATGGGCGTTGGGGTTACATTAGCCGTTCAAGATGGTTCGCATTTAGGTCATCGAGGTCTATTAACTTATATGGATGATCTAGCTAAAGATTTGGGACTAAACGTTCAATATGATCTATTATTGGCTGGTGGAACCGATTCTGGTGAAATGCATAAGTCCTTTGAAGGCATCGTCAACTGTACGCTTTCAATTCCTGCACGTTATATTCATTCCCATCGTTCAATGATTCATCGTCAAGACTATGTAGATACTGTCACACTCTTGGTTGAGTTCTGCAAACGGATTAATCCTCAGACTTTAGAGCAACTTAGAAACAGTAATCGTTAATCATCTTAAACCTTTCAAGCGAAAGGTTTTTTATTGGGGTTCATTTTTGGTATAATGGTTCTGTTATGATAAAAAAAATAGAAATCGGCTTATTAGTTTCGCTTGTTTTCCTTGATGCATTGAGTAAAACATTGATCAGTTCAATGATTCATTATGGTGATACAATCACCGTTATTAAGGACTTTTTTTGGTTGACTTATTTAAAAAATACAGGAGCAGCTTGGAGTTTGTTTCAAGGCCAAAAGTACTTATTTCTACTTGTGGCCATCATCGGAATGCTGATCATGGGGTACTTCTTTATCAAGTCAGATACAAAGAATGTATGGTTGAGAATTGCTTTGATCTTGATGTTTGCTGGAACCTTAGGTAACTTTATGGATCGCTTACTGTATGGTTCAGTTAGAGATTTTCTTTCATTTAATACATTTGGTTATATGTTTCCAGTCTTTAATGTAGCGGATATGGCACTCAATATTGGGGTAGTATGCCTAGTCATCGAATCCTTTATTACAGGTAAGAAACATGCTTGATTTTGATCATATTGTCACTGAGACTGAAGCTAAAACACGTATCGATAAGTTGTTGGTAGATTTATGTCCAACGCTTTCTCGCTCGCGCATTAAGCAATTGATTGATTATGGCTATGTATTGGTGAATGATGAAGAAACCAAAAGTGCTTATCGAGTTAAAACGGATGATAGTTTAAGTGCTGAATGGCCTCCAGTTGAAGATTTAGAAGTCAATCCTGAACCGATGGATTTAGATATCCTATATGAAGACAGTGATTTATTGGTGGTCAATAAAGCCCGTGGCTTGGTGGTTCATCCAGGTGCAGGTAATCCCAACCATACTTTAGTCAATGGTCTATTGGCTCATTGTATTGATCTATCAGGGATTAATGGAGTCTTACGTCCAGGTATTGTCCATCGGATTGATAAGGATACCAGTGGGTGTTTGGTTGTCGCAAAAAATGATATCGCTCATCATGCTCTAAGTGAGCAATTGCAGAGTAAAACCTTAAAACGGACTTATCTAGCATTGGTTCATGGGGTGATTCAACACAACAGTGGCATCATTGATGCACCAATTGGACGTGATAAGTATGATCGTCAAAAGATGACGGTTACGGCTGTTAATTCACGCTCTGCTCTAACCAATTTTACCGTATTAGAGCGTTTCAAGGATACCACTTTGGTAGAGTGTCGACTTGATACGGGAAGAACCCATCAAATCAGAGTTCATTTTAACTATATTGGATACCCAATTGTGGGTGATCCTAAATATGCCAAGAGCACGATAGATACTCAGGGACAGTGTCTTCATGCCTATAAGATAGAATTTATTCATCCCAGAACCGAGGAAACCTTGCGCTTCATCGCTGAAATACCTGAGTATTTAAGCAAAATACTTGATCAATTACGCCAAGGACATAGTGTGTATGCTGAAAAGAACTGAAGTTTGGATTCTAAAGATTAGTGAATATTTGATCGCTAAAGAGGGCTTTCAAATGGTGGATGTTCGAGTCAATAAGAAAGAGTATTGGTTGATTCATCCGCTTAAAAAGGACTTACTCTATCGTCTATCGGTTGATAGTGGTTTTAATTTGCCTAAAGAAAATGAAAGAGTTAAGCAGATCCATCAAACGATTGATAAGCTATTAGAAACGAATAGTACCCTATATGACATTAAAGTGGATGAAGAAGGGGATGCTTATTCATCCGATAATACTCAGTTTAATATTCTCATCAGTCCAGAAAGTGCAGCCAATCCGTTTATTCAGGAACATCAATCTATTTTAGATATCTTATTAAAAGCCAATGATCCACTTGAAGATGATAAGAGCATGGTTGAGAAACTGCGCCAGAGTATCTATAAGAAAACTGGACCAAAAACTGAACAATTACTCAAGAGTCAACCTATCGTAACGATTGTATTAATGAATATGATGTTGTTTATGTTCTTACTTGTGAACTTTACCTTTCAGAAATATGATCTTGCTTCGCGAGCTATCTTTTATGGAGCCTATTATAAGACTTTTATCCTAGCTAATTTTGAATATTGGCGCTTTCTAACAGTTGGCTTTATTCATGCTGATTTAATCCATCTAGTGATGAATATGTTTGCTTTATTCAATCTGGGAATGATCTTAGAGCGTTTATATGGCAAGGTAAAATTTTTAACCTTAGTTCTAGTCGGAACTATTTCAGGTAGTTTATTCTTGTTTATAGCTGAAGGCAATACTTTAGCGGTTGGAATCAGTGGAGGCTTATATGCCTGTTTAGGAGCACTCTTTGTCTATTTCCTTGAGACAGGTTTGATTAAGCAGCCCGCTATTCGCAGTCAACTCATTCGTTTAGTCATCATCAATATATTGATTAATACGCTTCCTAATGTGTCTTTTGTGGCTCATATGGGTGGTTTAATGGCTGGTTTGGTGATTGGACTCTTATATACTAAAACACCTAAATGGAAGGAATTGCGTTTAAACGGGGCGATTGCGGGAGTGATACTATTGGCTTTATCAATTGGTTTGGCAACTCAAAACATCAAACATGATCCCATTTATGCGGGTAATAATACGGAGGTAATAGGTATGTTACAAGACTTAGGTTTGCAGCAACAAGCCGATTCCTTATCAAGTAAACTGCTTGATTATTATCGGGAGAACCAATGAGTAAGCGCGAGAATGTCATCTCATGGAATGAATATTTCATGGGAATAGCGCATTTATCCGCTCTACGCTCTAAAGATCCTTCAACTCAAGTTGGGGCAGTGATTGTGGATGAGAATCATAAAGTCGTAAGTATTGGCTATAATGGTTTTCCTAAGGGTTGTAGTGATGATGTTTTTCCTTGGAATAGAGAAGGGGAGTCACTGGATACTAAATATGTGTATGTCGTTCATGCTGAACTGAATGCCATTCTAAATAGTCCACGTTTGGTTAAAGATTGTACGCTTTATGTTTCCTTGTTCCCATGTCATGAATGTGCCAAAGCGCTGATTCAAGCTGGAATCACTCAAATTGTCTATGAAGATGATAAATATGCGGATACGGATAGTGTGAAGGCATCGAAAAGGATGCTGGACAGTGCCCATGTTACTTATACTCAGTTAAGTCAGAAGATTAGTATTACTTTAAAACGTTTGTAATATTCTTAAAATGGACTTTAGCGACTTTAGTTAAAGCTTCTACTCCATATTTCTCAATAAAGACATGGATGGTTTGATCAACCAAGGACCCAGCACCTTTTGGTATGTTTAAATGATACTGAGCACTTAAGGCATCCATCTGTTGAAGAAAGGCATAGCGGGCAATGATTGAAGCCACCGCTACAGCTAGATATTTACTTTCGGCCTTGGTTTCAAAATGAAGATCTTTAAAGATCTCTTTTTCACCCTCAAGATACTTAAAGTAGGAAGTTTCAGGCGTAAATTGATCAATTACGTTTAATTCAGGTAAGTTAACTTTTTCTTTTAGATGAAGATAGGCTTGATTATGGAGTTTTGCTTTTATTTGATTGAGATTATTGGTTTTATGTACTTGATTATATTTAGGGTTATCGAGAATTAAAAGACTATGTGGAATCTTAGCCATCAATTCAGATCCAATTGATTGAATATACTCATCGGTTAATAATTTAGAATCTTCAATATGATAGTCTTTAATCCGTTCATAGTGAAGGGCATCGATACTACAAGCCACTACTACGACTGGTCCAAAGACATCCCCAGTTCCGACTTCATCACTGCCACTGTGGGCGACAAACGTACTGTCATAGGCAGATGCATATACTTCAGCGCTTTCGCCTTGGAAAACGACTTTATGGGACTCATAGACAGTAATGGTACAGTCACTTAAATGGATTTGATATTCTACATAAGGAATTGTTTTAGGACTGAGATAACGATGGTAGCGTTTCTTCAGTTCACTGATCTGTTTGACACTCAATACTTTAGTATGGTTATTCATTGAATATATCATATCATAGTTTGCCTTTATCGCTTTTTTATTCTATGATAATAAGGAGGCCTTATGATAACAATCCCTAATACTGTCTTTATATACTGTGATTTAGCCGTTTTAGCCATCTTAACTTTAGCCATTTTAAGTGGCTATATTAAAGGGTTTATGCTGCAATTACTCAATCTAGTGGCTCTTTTTGCCATCATCCTAATTGCTTATTATCTAAGCCCATCCTTGGCTAAACTGGTTCCATTAGTTAAGAATAATGATATATTGTTTAATCTACCCTTTATTGGACCACTCATTAAGACATCACTAAATGGGATTGTCTGGTTTGTCTTATTGGTTATTATCTTATGGATTGCCTTATTCTTACTTAAACCGATGATTAAAGCCATTGGTAAACTACCTGTCATCAAGTTCTTTAATCGGACTTTAGGGGCTGTCTTTGGAGGGATTAAAGGTATCCTATTCTTAATGATTCTAGCCATCTTACTTAAGACCAGTCTGTTCAGTAATGGATCAGCTTTGGTTGAGAATACATCCTTACATTATGTTAATCCAATCACCCAAATCGTTATGCATGGAATCTATTCCCGCTTTGATTCTTTAGGAATCATTGAGAAATTGATCAATAAAGAAGATTTAGATGCGACTGAAATGGCCAATCTAGAATCTTATTTAGTTAATATTGGAGTCAGTGAAGAAGCTAAAGTCGTGGTGGCTAAAGTTGTGAGCCGTCAAGACTTAAGTGCAGATGAACTATTAGTATTGGCTCAATGGCTTAAGGACTGTGGGGTAAGCCAAACGAATATTGATGCGCTTATTCAACAGTTACAATAGGATAAGATATGTATGAAGTCTTAGAGTATCAAACAATTCTGGCTGAGATTAGCCAATATGCCCATTTTTCACTTTCAAGTGAACTAATTTTAGCGACTCAAGTCAATTATAAACGTTTGATTATTGAGCGTGACAATGCGTGGTTGAATGAAGCCATGGTTTGTGAGCGGATGGTGGGTTCTTGTCCTATGGCGGGGATGCGCGATTTACGCTTGGTATTTCAACAGATCGATAAACTACAAATCTTAGCGATTCAAGACTTAATTGATGTCGCTAGTTTTATTCGAGGAGTCAGTCTAATTCAAAAGTACTTTAAAGACTTACCCAATCCAATCAGTGCTCTAAGCGACTTAGTAACCAGTCTTGAGATTGATTTGAAACACGCTGTTGCGATTGAGAAATGTTTCTCTACCAATGGGGATGTGTTGGATACAGCCAGTGCCAATCTTAAACAAATTCGTCGTCAAATACGTTTAACTCAAGATAGAATGCAGAGTACAGTCAATGCCTTCATTCAAAAGAACAGTCAATATTTAAGTGAACAGATTTTCACTTATCGCAATGATCGGGTCGTTGTCTTGGTTAAAAACAGTGATAAACATCACTTTGGTGGGATGTTACATGGTGAATCTCAGAGTGGACAAACCGCATATTTAGAACCACCTATCTTGGTTGAACTGAATAATACCAGTCAAGCCTTAATTGATGCGGAACAAGAAGAAATCAAGCATATCTGTCAAGAATTAACCATTCTACTTAAAACCAAAGTATCTCTATATGAATCGGACTTGATGACAATCGCCTTATTGGATGGCATCTTTGCGAAAGCTCATTTTGGTTGGGTTCATGAAGGCTGTGTGGCTACGATTAGTACTGATGAGAAGTTAGTATTGAAAGATGCTAGACATCCTTTGATTGATCCCAAACAGGTTGTATCCAATACTTATCAATTGGACCAAACGCATAGAACCTTACTGATTACGGGACCCAATACGGGTGGTAAAACCGTAAGTTTAAAAATCATTGGTCTTTTTACTTTATTGGCTTACAGTGGGATTCCTTTGCCTTGTGATAATGCCAGTATTCCATTGTTTGATCAAATCTTCGTTGATATTGGGGATGAACAATCGATTCAGCATTCTTTATCTACTTTCTCAGCCCATCTATCCAAACTTGCCAATATCTGTGATCATGCGAGTCAGAAATCATTGATTCTATTGGATGAATTGGGTGCAGGGACTGATCCAGTAGAAGGTGAAAGTTTAGCCATGGCTATCTTAAACTATCTGAGACAACTTAAGGCGATGGTGGTGGCAACCACGCATTACTCTAAATTAAAGAACTATGGTTTAGAGCATTCAGATATCATCATAGCCAGTATGCAGTTTAATGTTGAAACGATGCAGCCTTCTTATCATTTTATTGAAGGATTACCTGGTCAATCCTATGCGATAGAAATAGCACGGCGCTTTGGTTTAAAGCCAAGTATTATTACGGATGCCCAAAACTATAAGAATACCGCTAAAACAGCGGTTGAAGAATTGGCTGAGAAGTTAGAGAAGAGCATTCATTCTTATCAAGACTTACAAAACACACTGCTTATTCAACAAAAGGACTTAGATCAAAAAACGGACTTAGTGAATAAAGAATTAGATCTATTAACTTCAACTAAGGATAAGCGATACAGTGAAGTTGAACAAGAAGTCCAAGCATACTATGAAGAGAAACAAATAGAAGCAGATGAAATTTTAGCTGAATTAAGAGCGACTTCCAAACAAGCCCCGATCCATGAAAGCATTGCCAAACGTAAACGTTTGGATCAAGACCATCAACCCAAAGCCAACGCGACCTCTGCACTAAGCCAAGTGGAACTGGGTCAATGGGTTAAAATTATAACGACCAATCAAATAGGACAGGTTGTACAAATCAAGCAGAAGAAGATTGGAGTCTACTCCAATGGGATTAGAATGGAAGTATCATTGGATAAACTACGTAAAGCTGAGGCTACCCCAAGCCGTAGCCATATTACGGTCCAATCTGAAATCATCAAGCAAGTATCACTTGAGTGTAATGTGATTGGATTAACTGTTGAAGAAGCCTGTGCCATCGTTGATAAACATATCGATGATTGTCTAAGAGCGCATATGCCTTTTACCCGTATCATTCATGGTCATGGGACTGGAGCTTTAAGAACCGGTATTCATGCTTACCTAAAAAATAACTCACATATTGAGTCCTATCGATTGGGTGCTCAAAGTGAAGGTGGGGTTGGAGCCACAGTGGTTCATTTTAAGAGATGATATGAGCTCAATTAAAGATAAACTAGCGACTTTACCGATGGAGCCTGGATGTTACTTGATGAAAGATCAAACAGGTAAAATCATCTATGTAGGTAAAGCACTTAAATTAAAAGCTAGAGTCAGCCAATATTTCATTGGAGCCCATGATTATAAAACCACTAAGTTGGTTTCTTTAATTGATGATTTTGACTATTTCGTAACGCATAGTGAAAAAGAAGCACTGTTACTTGAAATCAATCTGATTAAACAACATAAACCACGCTATAACATCATGTTTATGGATGATAAATCATATCCATATATCAAATTAAGTAAAGAAAAGTATCCACGCTTAAAGGTAGTTCGTGATTTAAAGAAGGATAAGAAAGCTACTTATTTTGGACCTTATCCGGATGCGTCAGCCGCTGTTTCTATGCGTAATCTCTTAAATGCCTTATATCCAATTCGTAAATGTGAAGTCATGCCTAAGAAGGTCTGTCTGTATTATCATTTAGGTCAATGTTTAGGTCCCTGTGAGTACTATGTGGATCCTGAAGTAACCAATAAAATGGTTGAAGAGATTAGATCCAGCTTAAAAGGTAATAATAAGCCTTTACTGATTAAACTTAAGAATGAGATGGAACTTGCCAGTGCCAATCAAAATTATGAGAAAGCGCAAGAATATCGTGATTACTTAAGATTTCTAGATTATGTCAGTGAAAAACAAGTAGTTAGCAATGAAAACATCAGTGATATCGATGCCTTCAGTTATGCCGTAGAGAAGGGGTATATCGCGATTCAAGGCTTATTCATTCGCCAAGGAAAGTTGCTTGATCGTAGTTTCTTACTTGAAGAGTTAATCGAAAGTGCTGAAGATGTCTTTGTACGTTTTATCATCCACTATTATCAAGACCATCCCATTCCTCTTAAAATTTATATTCCCAATCAAAATGAATTGAATTCAATCATTGAGATGGTAGATTTACCCCTTGTAATAGCTCAAAGAGGTAATAAGCGTAAACTGGTTGAATTGGTCACTAAGAACGCTTTAAATCACCTACAACAAAACTATGCGATTCTAGAAATCCAGAATCAGAATCAAGTCCTTGCCTTAGATCAATTAAAAGAGTTGTTAAATTTAGAGAAAGTTGACCATATTGAACTGTTTGATAATTCCCATATTCAAGGAACTTTTGCCTCCAGTGCTTGTGTGGTTTATACAGATGGTAAACCCAATAAGAAAGAGTATCGCTTATATCATGTGAGTCATCAAGGCGATGATTATCATAATATGGAGGAAGTTATCTATCGAAGATATTTTAGACAATTGAAAGAGCATCATAAACTTCCAGACTTGATTATTGTAGATGGAGGGATTAGACAGATTGAAGTTGCCGCAGCTACCCTTGAAACCTTACATCTTAGTATTCCTGTAGTCGGTTTGAGTAAAGATAGTCATCATCAAACATCGATTTTATTGAATCAGCAAAATGAAGTTCTTAATCTAAAAGATAAACAAGAATGCTTTTTTCTATTAGCTCGCATGCAAGATGAGGTTCATCGTTTTGTAATCACACATCACAAACAAAGACGCTCTAAGAATCAAATCAAATCACTCTTGGATGATATTGAAGGAATTGGAACTAAGCGTCAACAAACTCTAATCAAACAGTTTAAGGATATTGCGGGTATTCAAGCAGCCAGTCTTGAAGAATTAAGCAAGATTATTCCATTAAAAGTCGCTGAGAAACTAAAGGAAGCCCTAATTAATTATCAAAACATGGTATAATTAGACAGGTTTAAACTATGGCAATTGGAATATTGGACTCAGGTCTAGGTGGATATAGCATTTATCAAGCATTACACAACGCTTACCCTAAGGCGTCTTTTATCTTTCTAGCTGATCAAAAGAATGCCCCATTTGGAACCAAGACAAAAGATGAATTACTCGCAATTACCATTTTAAACATAGAATGGTTCATTCATAAAGACATTAAGACCATAGTGATTGCCTGTAATACAATCAGTTCAACCATTATGCCAGAGTTAAGACAACATTTTCCTACATTGACTCTGATAAGTATTGTTGAACCAACCGTTAAGAGTCTAAAAGAACATCAAAACATCAATATTCTGGTATGTGCTACCTTAGCTACCACTCAAAGTAGAGCCTATGAATATCAAATCAACCGCTTATTCCCGAATAGTCATGTTATTAATCATGCCCTAAGTGATTTAGTTATGAAACTTGAGAATCTAGAGAGTGATCTAGACATCGAAGTTTATCTTATCAAAGAATTGAGTCAATATACGGATCAGGTTGATACTTGCTTATTGGCCTGTACACATTACCCAATCGTTAGTCACTTATTTAAACAGATCTTAAATTGTGAGGTTTTAGATAGTCGTAACCCTATGATTGAGTACTTTATTGATCAAGCAATGGATTTGGGTTTTAGTAGCTGTTATACCAGTTTAAGTAGCACTCATGCCAATCATCAAGTTGAAGTTCTATTCGATATTGAAGAAAGCTTCATTGAGGTTAAGTAACAATGGAAATAGTGGTGGTCAGTGACACCCATGGCCGTAATGATATCTTGCAACAGATTCGTCAGCAACACTCTAAAGCGTATGCGTATATTCATTGCGGAGATAGTGAAGCAGAAAGTTATCAAATAGATGGGTTTGCCAGTGTGATTGGGAATAATGATCATTGTCGTGATTTTCCAAGTGAATTGGTACTTGATTTAGATGGAACCAGAACATTTGTGATTCATGGTCATCAATTCTCTCGTATGAAGATGGCAGAAGGGCTATTGAATAAGGCTAAAGATAAGCAATGTCAACTGGTTTTATATGGCCATACGCATGCCTTCTCAAGTGAAATGGTAGATGGGATAGTGTTGGTTAATCCTGGATCTTTGTTTCATAATCGGGATGGTCACTTACCTTGTTATGCATTGATTACGATTGAGTCAAGTGTGATCAGTGTAAAGCGCATTTATTATCCTTATGAGAGTAGAAAATAGAGTCTAAATTAGAAGGATTCTTGAATAGTTATTTAAGATTTGGTATAATAACACAGCGTTGTCCTCGTAGCTCAGTTGGATAGAGCATGCGCCTTCTAAGCGCACGGTCGAGGGTTCGAGTCCCCCCGAGGACGCCATAGTCTATAAAACCCTCTGTTGAGTTAGTTTGATTAAAAGGGACAGATAAATAAAAGACACATTAGAAACTTGAAATCTAGTGTGTTTTTTAATAGGCTAAATCCAAGGAGGAAAAATG
>Ga0247840_10001668_pt1 | contig 42538 bp, 37 predicted proteins | sample LaCruzMarch2015__FD_192404 | JGI IMG/M metagenome (GOLD analysis project Ga0247840, IMG submission 192404) | Freshwater microbial communities from meromictic Lake La Cruz, Castile-La Mancha, Spain - LaCruzMarch2015_17m | ecosystem: Environmental > Aquatic > Freshwater > Lake | place: Spain... | reverse complement strand
CGTCTTGCGGATGCGGGCGATCAAGTCCGCCGCCTCGCCGAGCTGCCATGAGGGGTCCTGGGCAATCACGCTGTCAATATTCCGCACGGAGATTCCGACGACCTCCGGGCAAAAATCCAAGAGGGCCCCATCCAGGTCCCGCCCGGGATTCCGGCTCACCATCAGATCGAGAAACCGGACCTCGTGGCCCGCGGACCGCGTCGCGGTGGCAACATAGCTCAACCCGATGGGAGGCACAGGCTCGATGATCCTGCTCCGGTTCGAATAGATCAGCAGGACGCGCATGGACCGCGCATCATCGGGACTGTGGTGGAAAATGACAAACGGATTTCCCGGAACCTGTTACAAAAACGTCACAAGATCTGGATTGCAGGAAACGCCGCCCGGCGGAATAGTCGCAGGATGGGCTCGGATAAAACGGCGGGAAAAACCGTGCAGGAGTATATTGATGAGACTCCGATCTGGGCGGATGGCACCACGGTCCCGCAGGTTCCCATGACAATCATGCAGTGGCAGATCTGGGGGCTGGCCACGGCAGGGAAATTTTTTGAAGGCCTTGTGGTGTTCATGACCGGCGTGGCCCTGCCGCTCATTTCCATGGAGTTCCACCTCGGGGCTGCGGAGAAGGGGATGGTCGGATCCGCCACGCTGTTCGGGATCCTTATCGGAGCCACCGCGCTGGGCAGCCTGGCCGATCACCTCGGGCGCAAGCAGCTCTTCATCGCGGAGATGATCCTCTTCCTAGTGTTCCTCGTCGCGATGACAGTCAGTCCGAATTTCCCGCTGCTCCTTGTTTGTCTTTTCGGCATGGGCTTGGCGCTCGGCTGCGATTACCCGACCGCGCACCTGGTCATCTCGGAGAGCATTCCGAGTAACTGCCGCGGCCGCCTCGTGCTCAGCGCGTTCGCTTTTCAGGCGGTTGGCGCCCTCGTGGGAACCGCTGTCGGATACATGATCCTTAAATCGAATCAGAGCACCTCCGACTGGCGCCTGATGTATGCCACGGCAATCATCCCGACGATTCTCGTCGTCATCGGAAGGTTCTTTGTCACCCAGAGCCCGCAGTGGTTGATGTCGCGTGGGCGAGTGAAGGAGGCGGAAAAGGAAATCCTGCGGCTCCTCAACCGCGCGCCCCAGTATCCGAAAAAAATCAGCCTCAAAGAAGTCGAGGACGACGAACCGGAGCACGAGCGCCACAAATCGAAGTTCAAAAAACTTTTCAATGCGAAGCACCGTCGGGCGACGGTCCTCGCCTCGGTCCCGTGGTTCCTGCAGGACCTCGGCACCTATGGCATCGGGATCTTCACCCCCACGATCCTCGCCTCAATTCTCGGGCATTCCAATATGCAGGAGCAGAATCTCGCCGGGGTCATCCACAACGACATGATCGCTGCGAAGGGAGCCGCCTTTTTGGACATTCTCCTCCTTGTCGGCATCATCTGCGCGGTGTTCCTTGCGGACAAAATCGGGCGAATGAAGCTCCAGGTCTTCGGGTTTTTCGGCTGTGCGGCGGGGCTGCTGCTCGCCGCATTCTCAACCCACATGGCGCCCGGCACCGGGCAGACGGTCCTGATTTTTGCAGGTTTCATGCTTTTCAACTTCATGACGAACCTCGGTCCGAACGCGATGACCTACCTGATCGCGGGCGAGGTATTTCCCACGAAGATCCGGGGCTCCGGCGCGGGGTTTGCCGCCTCGTTCGCCAAGATCGGCGCGGTCGCGACCGCGTTTCTGTTCCCGATCCTTCTGAGCGACATCGGGACCGCTCCCCTGCTCTACATCCTCGTGGTCACCAGCATCCTCGGTGCCTTTGTCACGTGGCGGTTCGGCATTGAAACGATGGGGCTGAATCTCGAAAACATCGGCCGCGTCAAATCCCGCGGGCACGACGGTCCCGGCGGTCCAGCTCGACTCGAAGAACACCCCGCGGCCGGAACAGCCGCAGGCCCCTGATCACACCACCCGCGCGATCAGGCTGGAAAGATAGGGAAGGAGCTGTTTTTTTCGCGAGACCACCCCGTCGAGCTTCCACGCGAATGCCCCTTCATCGGGGAAATCGATCAGCCGCGTGAAGTTGTCCGGCCCCCGGAGGAGGAGGATCGAATTCTGAGAATTCACGTCGGTGATGAGCAGCGTTGAGAAAAAATAATTGTTTGCGGCGCGGTAGGATTCGAGCGCCGAAACCAGGTCGTCGCGCTTTTCAGGAAAGTGGGAAAAGCTCAGCTCCTCGATCTGTGAAACACTGAAGCGGTATCCACGCTCAGCATACTCCTTGCAATCGGCGATGACCGCCTGCTTGCTGGTCATCGTCAGGAGCGGGGATCCGACGGAGAAAATCTCCGAGGCGAGATCGCCCGGATTCACGCCGCTGATTCTGGAGAGATCCTCCATGACCGTCCGGTCCACATCGGTTGTCGTGGGCGAGGTCAGGTTGAGCGTATCGGAAATCAGCCCGCACATGAGGAGCCCGGCGATGTTTTTCGGAATCGGCACGCCGGCCTGCTGGTAGCAGGTGGCGACGATGGTGCTGGTCGAGCCCACCGGACGGTTGAGAAAGAGGATCGGGTGGTGGGTGGGAGCGACACCGATCCGGTGGTGGTCGATGATCTCGACAATCGGAACCTCGTCCGCACCGCTGACCGCCTGGCTCAGCTCGTTGTGATCCACCAGAATCAACTGCCGCGGCACGGGCTTGAGGAAATCGCTTTTTGAAAGAATCCCCTCCAGCCGTCCGTCGGGTCCGAGAACCGGGAAGGCGAACTGCGAGGACATCGCGACGTCGGCCTGCGCCTCGCGCAACGGCATGTCGGCGGGGAGGCTGGTGAAATCCGACTGCAGCATCTTCCCCGAGGTCACCGCCGCCCGCGCCAGAAGGACGGTTGTGGCCGTGTCGTATGGCGAAGAGATCAGCGTGATGTTCCGCGCCTTCGCCGCCGCGAGGATGTTCTTTTTTGCGGTGAAATTATTCGTGATGACGAGCGCGCGGACGCCCGCCTCAATCGAAAGCTCCTGGATGTTCCAGCGGTCGCCGACGATGAGGACGGTGGATTTGAGATCGAGCTCGCCGAGCCGTTTGGTGAACGTCGTTGTGTGCATGGCCGCCACGACGAGGTGGTGGGGATGGACCTCGGTATCGTCGGGACCGGCCAGCAGCTTTCCGTGAATCGAGGCGCGGATGTCCGCGAGCGAAGCGTCCACCACGCGGGCGGAACTGATCCGGTCAAGCGGCGGAAACAGATACTGGCTGAGCTTGAATCCGGAAATGAGCCCGAGGCAATGCCGGTTATCGTCCACCACGGGCAGGCCGCGGAACCGCGTCTCGCTGATTCGGGTCATCGCCTCGTAAACCGGACTGTTGCAGTGCGCGCTCGCCACATCCCGCTCCATCACATCCTCCACCCGCGGATGCACGTCGGTCAAAAAGACCGGGGCATCAAAACCGAATTTGCCGAGCCCGAAATCAATTCTTTCGTTCGTGTGCCCGCACCGCGCCGCGAGCACATGCGGGGCACCGGTGAGGGTCTTGAACTCCGCGTAACCGATCGCCGAGCAGATCGAATCCATGTCGGGATTCCTGTGTCCGATAACAACGGTGATCATCTGGCTCCAGTAAGTAAACGGCTATTTCCGGTGAACACCGGCGGCAACCTTGAGGCGCAGACCGTTCAGCCGGATGAATCCGGTCGCGTCGTCCTGGTTGTAGGCCTGCGTCGGATCGGCCTCCATCGTGGCGATGTGCGGATTGTAGAGGCTGAGCGGGCTCTTGCGTCCAGCGGCGTGGATGCCTCCCTTGTAGAGCTTCACCCGCACGGTGCCTGAGACGTTTTTCTGGGAATCCGTGACCAGTGCCTGGATCGCCTCGCGTTCGGGAGCAAACCAGAATCCGTTGTAGACAAGGGTGCTGTATTTCGGGATGAGGCTGTCGCGCAGGTGCATGACCTCGCGGTCCATCGTGAGAGATTCCATCTGCCGGTGTGCGAAGTGGAGGATCGCTCCGCCGGGAGTCTCATAGACGCCTCGGCTCTTCATTCCGACAAACCGGTTCTCGACCATGTCCACGCGGCCGACACCGTGTTTTCCGCCAAGCTTGTTGAGCTTGCGCATGACTTCGAGCGGGCTGAGCGCCTCGCCATTGACCGCCACGCAATTGCCTTTCTCAAACTCAAGTTCGACAAGCTCCGGCTGGTCGGGAGCATCCTCGGGAAGGACGGAGAGGGTGGTGAAGTAATCCCGGTTTTTCAGGTCGCCCGCGTCAAACCAGGGATCCTCCAGAATGCCGGCCTCGTAGCTGATGTGGAGGAGATTCCTGTCCATCGAATACGGTTTCTTCGCACTCGCGGCCACCGGAACCCCGTGGGCCTCGGCATATGCGATCATCTCGGCGCGGCCGGGAAATTTTTCGCGGAACCGGGCGTCACGCCAGGGCGCGATCACTTCGATGTCCGGAGCGAGGGCCGCCGCGGTGAGTTCGAAGCGGACCTGATCATTCCCCTTCCCTGTGGCTCCGTGGGCAACAGCCGAAGCACCTTCCGCCTGCGCAATCTCGACCATCCGCTTCGCGATCAGCGGCCGCGCGATGCTCGTGCCAAGAAAATACTCTCCCTCGTAAATCGCTCCCGCCTGCAGGATCGGATAAATGAAGTCGCGGGCGAATTCCTCCTGCAAATCATCCACATAGCACTTCGCCGCCCCGGTCCGGAGCGCCTTCTCCTCAAGCCCGTCGAGTTCCTCCCCCTGGCCGACATCCGCGCAGAAAGCGACGATCTCGGCCCCGTAGGTTTCCTTGAGCCAGTTCAAAATAACCGAAGTATCGAGCCCCCCGGAATACGCAACGACAATTTTTTCCATAGAGCTGATAAGTTTGGATGGAAGCCGGCGATTTCGCAACACGGGAAATTTCTTGAAAATCTTCCTCTTCAGACCGGTTGCGGCTCCCTGGCTCAGGAAACTGCCGGTCCGACAAGTCACGGCATTTACCGGTTATTGAGGCGGCCGCATCAACAATCGGGAGAAACATCAGCCGTTCTCTTGTAAAGGATGTGCGGAACCCTTCGTGTGCACGCCGGGCAGGGAGGGCTTGCGGGGCGCACTTGGAGAAGGCATGATAAAAAATTCATCCAAGATGACTCCCGCCGTCCAATCTCCCAGCGTCACCGTGGTCGTGCCGACTTTCCGGGAGCGTGAGAACATCCTGCTCGTCATCGCGAAGCTTGAGCAGGTTCTTGATGGAACGGACTGGGAAGTCGTCTTCGTGGACGATGATTCCGACGACGGATCCAGCCGGGTGTTGCTGGAGCTGAGCAGGAGCCACCCGAAGGTGCGATTCATCCGTCGCGTCGGACGGCGCGGGCTCTCATCGGCCTGCCTGGAAGGCATGGCATCAAGCTCGGCCGATCTATTTGCAGTCATGGATGCCGACCTCCAGCATGACGAAGGGATTCTGCCGGAGATGATCCAGGCGTTCCGTGATGATCCGCAACTCGATCTGGCAGTCGGGACCAGGTATTCGGGCGGAGGAGGGACAGGCAACTGGTCGAAGCAGCGCGCACTCATCAGCCGGTTGGCCACAAAGATCGAGAAGTCACTTCTCCGCACGCCACTCTCCGATCCGATGAGCGGATTTTTTGTCATCCGGCGGCAGCTCTTCGAGGAAACGGTCCGGGAAACAAACGGGAAGGGATTCAAGATCCTCCTGGATATCGTGCTGTCCTGCGGACGCGAGTTGCGAACGCGTGAGTTTCCGTATGAATTCCGGGAGCGCGCGCACGGGGAGAGCAAGCTGGATATCGTTGTCGGGCTGGAATACCTGTTCCTCTTGGCGGACAAAACGCTTGGGCAGTTTCTTCCGGTCAGCTTCGTGCTCTACGTGCTCGCCGGACTCTCGGGCCTGTTACTGCACCTCTTCCTGCTCGGGTGCCTTCATATCGTTGCCGGTCTGCCATTTGTCACAGCCCAAACCATTTCCACGATCGTGGCCATGATTTCGAATTTTCTGGTGAACAACGCGATCACCTTCCGTTCCCGTCGCCTGCGGGGCACGGCACTGGCACCCGGCCTTGCGGCCTACGTCTTGATCTGCGGTTTCGGAGCCATCGTGAATATCCAGTCCGCCGAGTATCTCTTTGAAAGCCATATCCCCTGGTGGTTTGCAGGCGCCTCCGGCGCCCTGATCGGAGCGGTGTGGAATTACGCGGTGTCCACCCAGATCGTGTGGACGTGGCTGCCCGTCATCCTCGGCCACCGCACCCGGACGAAGCCTTTCCAAAAAAGGTAATGCGAAACGGGGGGGGGATTCCATTCTCAGGAACCATCCGAGCGACAGAAAAAGGGCGCCAAGAATTGAATTGTTCATTTTTAATTGAAATTTCTGAACAATTTGATTATCTGGATGAACTTTTGATGAACCAGGCTCTGTCAGAGGAACATGCGCGGCGTCTGTCGCGATTGGATATCGAAGCGATCGAGATGTTCATCAGTTTTTTGAAACTGATCGGGCTTCCGAAGTCGGTCGGGGAGATCTACGGGTTGCTGTTCGTATCCAGCCAGCCCCTCTCGATGGATGACCTGATTGAGAAGTTACAGATCAGCATGGGGGCAGCGAGCCAGGGGTTGAAGCTTCTCAGATCCGTCGGGGCGGTGAAGGTAGTCTACACGCCCGGGGAGAGGCGGGATCACTATGTTGCCGACCTGGAGCTGAGCAAATTTGCGGCGTCCTTCATCAAGGAAGAGCTGAACCCCCGGATGCAGAGAGCCCTGGAGCGGATCGAGCGCATGGAGAAGGAGGCGCTTCTCATGGAGGAGCCGGAGAAGGCCATCGCATTCCAGCGGATCGAGCGGCTGAAGCATTGGATGGAGCGCGGACAGAAGATGATGCCCTGGATCTTGAGATTTTTGGTCAGTTAGGGTGCCCGCTCGGCATCACCCTGTGAAAAACAGGAATAAAAACGCAAAAACAGCATGGACCAGTGGAAAAAATCCGCTGATGACCAAAGGCGGCAGCCTGCCCGCACTCCGCGCGGGAATTCGAAATGCGGAATGCGAAATTTGGAATGAGGGGCAAGCGGACGAGGCATTCCTGCCCGAAGGGCACTGCTGATCGGGAGGCAAAAACGGTCGTGACTCCACAAACAGAAGCCGTCATGGCGCAGCATTGATTCCGCCCCAACAAAACCAATGAGCAATAATATCGACGCCATTTACACCGGTGACCCGGAAGAATTTGCCGGGAGCTATCTCAAATACGTCCAGTCCCTTCTCGGCAAAGTAAACCCTGCCGAGGTCGCGGGTTTTATCCGGATCCTGCTCGCAGCGAGAGAGAGAAGCGCGACGGTATTCTTTATCGGAAACGGGGGAAGCGCGGCCACGGCGAGTCACTTTGCAAACGATATCGCCATCGGAACTAACGACTATGCGAATCCGTTCCGGGTGATCAGCCTCACCGATAACGCCGCGATCATGACAGCGATAGGAAATGATCACGGATTTGAAGAAATCTTTGTCCGCCAGCTGAGGGTCCTCGGAAAAAAGGGCGATGTGGTCGTCGGAATTTCCGCGTCGGGCAATTCCCCGAATCTGGTCAAAGCCTTTGAGTATGCTTCGTCCGCAGGCATCGCGACTTTCGCCATCACGGCCTTTGACGGCGGACGCCTGAAAGCGGTTGCGGACTCGGGTTTCCACATTCCCACGGGCCCGAAGGAATACGGGCCGGCTGAGGACGTCCATATGATTCTGGATCATCTGGTCGGAGCCTATCTGATGCGTTTCGTAAAGAATGGCTGATCCCCGGGCAGCCGGGACGGCCAAAAAGACCGGCGCGAAAACATCTCCTTGATTTCGCAAGCGCCGGGCCACTGGCACCACCCGAAAAGCCGGACTACTCAAAACTGCACTATGCCACCCACAGCCGACCAACAGTGGACCGCCGTCGTCACGCCGCAAAAGCCGCTTTTCGACGTTCCTTTTCGCGATCTTTGGCGTTACCGCGACCTGATCTATCAATTCGTGCGGCGCGATCTCGTCACGCAGCACAAGCAGACGATCCTCGGTCCGGTCTGGTTCTTCGTCCAGCCGATCGTCTCGAGCGTGGTGATGACGGTCGTTTTCGGAAGGATCGCCAACCTGCCGACGAACGAGACCCCGAAGTTCCTCTTCTACCTCAGCGGGGTGACGATCTGGTATTATTTTTCGGCGGTCCTGAGCCGGACGTCGAACTCGTTCTCGGGCAACGCCCACCTCTTCACAAAAATCTACTTCCCACGCCTCTCGGTGCCGATCGCCCAGAGTCTCGTGGCGATGTGGCATTTTCTCATTCAGTTCCTGATCTTCCTGGGGTTTTACCTCTACTTCCTGTTTGCCGGGTATCCGATCGAGGCCAGCTTCCGGGTGATCATCATCCCGTTCCTCATCCTTCAAACCGCGCTGCTCGGCATGGGGTGCGGGTGTCTGATCTCCGCTCTCACCACAAGGTTCAAAGATCTCCAGATGGCAGTCCCGCCCGGCATCCAGCTCTGGATGTATGCGAGTTGCATCTTCTTCCCCCGCTCGATGGTCCCCGATTCGTGGCAGTGGGTCATGATCGCCAACCCGGTTGTGCCGATCGTCGAGGCCTTCCGCTTCGCGATGATGGGAAAAGGCGAGGTCGAGATCTGGCAGTGGCTCCTCAGCGTGGCGATCACCCTGGTCATTTTTTGCATCGGGATCATCGAGTTCGGCCGGGCGGAAAAAAACTTCGCCGACACCATTTGAGCCGCCGCCATTTCGAATTCAACATTTTCAAAAAATGCTCTCCATTTCTGTAGAAAACCTCTCCAAGCGGTATCAGCTCGGCATGATCGACCGGAAGGTGCTCTGGCGGGAGGTCGCCTGGTGGCTCAAGGGCGGAAAAAGCCGGGTCGCCTCTCCGGAGGAAACCGCCAATGAGTTCTGGGCGCTGAAAGACGTGAGCTTTCAGATCCGCGAGGGAGAGACCGTCGGGATCATCGGAGCCAACGGAGCCGGCAAGTCGACACTCCTGAAAATCCTGTCGCGCATCACGTCGCCCACATCCGGCACGGTCCGGATCAACGGCCGTGTCGGCAGTCTGCTTGAGGTGGGTACCGGGTTCAATCCCGAGATGACCGGCCGGGAGAACGCCTACCTGAACGGGGCGATCCAAGGGATGAAGCGCCCGGAGATCGATGCGAAGTTTGATCAGATCGTTTCGTTTGCCGGGGTGGAAAAGTTCATCGACACGCCGGTCAAGCGCTACTCGAGCGGGATGTATGTGCGCCTGGCCTTTTCGGTCGCCGCGTTTCTGGAGTCCGAGATCCTGATTGTGGACGAGGTCCTCTCGGTCGGCGACCAGCAGTTCCAGAACCGGTGCATCCAGCGCCTGCAGGACATCATCAAGGAAGGCCGGACAGTGCTCTTTGTCTCGCACGGGGCTGCCCAGGTCCGGAAGCTCTGCACGCGGGCGATCTGCCTGCAGCGCGGGGAGGTCATTTGTGACGACATCGCGAGCAAGGCGCTGGAGCAATACCAGGCAGCGCAGCTGGCTGGAGGCGGGATGGGCGGGGTGGAAAAAAGTGCTTCCGGCACAGCGGAGGTGGTCTATCCGGAGGGCGAGCGCCCGGGGGACGACACCGCGAAGCTGATCGCAGCCCGTCTCGTGGACGACTCCGGAAACGTTGTGGAGCGGTCGCTGACGAGCCGCGGGTTCCGGCTCGAATTTGAGTATGAGGTTTTCCAAGGCGGGCTTCCGCTGCGGCCTGCATGCATCGTGAGCGACGAACTGGGGAACATTTTATTCTGGACCGGGGACTCCTCGCTCGATGCGAGGACGATCGCCTCCCCGCCCGGGCGGTATCGCACGCAGCTCGAGTTTCCGGCAAGGCTGTTTTCGCCGGGAAAATTGCTGTTCAGCTTCGGGGTGGGCGAAGATTCCCTGACCGGGGAGTCGCACGTGCTCGTCGCGGACGCACTGAGCCTCATGCAGGAGGATGACTTGGGCGACACGCTCATTCGGGGTGCCTACAAAGGGACCCTGCCGGGATTTGTGCGCCCATCGCTGAAGTGGCAAACAACGAAAGCTTAACCATGCAGAAGACATCAACACTCGGGGAAATCTCCCAGGCGCACCAGGGCAAGGTCTCGGACAAGTGGTCCTCATACCTTGAGGAATACCAGCGCCTGTTTTGTGAATACCAGAACCGGCCGGTCTCGTTGCTGGAGATCGGGATCCAGAACGGCGGATCCCTGGAAATCTGGGGGAAATACTTTGCCAATGCACGCACGCTCACCGGATGTGATATCAACGAAAAATGCCGGAACCTGAAATTTGAGGATCCGCGGATTGCGGTGGTTGTCGGGGATGCCAACTCGGATCCTGTGCAGGGCGAGATTTTGGAGCGAAGCGCGGACTTCGACCTCATCATCGACGACGGCTCGCACACTTCGGGAGACATCGTCAAATCGTTTGCCCGGTATTTCCCGAGGCTGAATGCGGGAGGCATCTTCCTGGCCGAGGACCTGCACTGCAGCTACTGGCGGGACTTCGAAGGAGGGCTGTTCGATCCTCTTTCCAGCGTCTCCTTCTTCAAGAATTTGGCGGACATCGTGAACCACGAGCACTGGGGGATCCGGGAGAAGCGGACGGATTTATTGGAACCTTTCCGCGCCGCCTATGGATTCGATTTCGCGGAGTCGGATCTGGCGCAGATCCGCTCTGTCGAATTTTTGAACTCGATCTGCGTGGTGAGAAAATGCGAGTCCGGGGGCGGTGGGCTGGGAGTCCGGCGCCTCGCGGGAACGTCGGCGGAAGTTTTCGTTCCAACGGAGCCCGGCACGGGATCCGGCCCGATGAACCGGGTGCCCGACGAGAGTGCAAATATCTGGTCCCAAGCCGCCCAGTTTCAGGCACGCTCGGCGGCGGGCGACACCGCAAAGGAAATCCTGGACTTGAAAGCCGGGATCGCGCGGCTGGAAGGCGAGAAGGACGGGATCCGCGTGGAGTCGGACCGGCTGGCCTTCGAGCTCGGCCAGGCGAACCGCCGGATCGACAAGCTCAGTCACACGCTCACCTTGCGCGACAGCTCGATTTCCTGGAAGCTGACCGCCCCGCTGCGGGCGCTCCAAAACGCGATTTTTCGGCGTTGAACAACGTGGAAAACCATGCGCCGGCGGCGCCCGGATATTCGGGACAGCACGGCGGCCATCCCTTGATTCCTGATCTTTTGAACGTGCCTGCGGAATGACACCGGAAGAAAAATACATCCAGAAGCTCGAGTATAAGATCTGGCTGCTGGAGAGCTCCAAGTCCTACCGCCTGACGTATCCGTTGCGGAAGGCGGAGGAGGTCGTGAGGGCGGCGCGCCGGCTTCCCCGCGCCATCCGGAAATTTTTCGAGCCCGGATTCCGCGAGGGCTTTGATGCCCGTTCCTATCTTGGTTCGTCCGCCCGGCCGCGCGGTTGGTGGAGAAAATACCCGACCCTTCACTACTGCCTCTTCAACTCTCCGGCCGGGGAGGACGATGGCAAATACGACGCACTCGACCCGGGCAAACCGACCGTCATCCTGGTCACCCACTCGGCCTGCCGGACCGGCGCCCCGATATTGGTCCTGGATCTGGTCGGACGCTTTTCCAGGACCTACAACGTCGTCGTGTTTTCGATTTTGGGCGGGGTGCTCGAAAAAGCATTCCGGGAAAAGGCCGCCGTTTTTGTCGGGCCGATTTCGCGATCCAATCTCGGGTTCGTTCTCGACCAGGAACTCGCCCAGCTGATGAAGCGGGTGCGCCCGGAGTTTGCGATTGTGAATTCGATGGAGGCGACGGAGGTGGTCCAGGACCTTTGGCGACATGACATTCCATCCATCCATCTGGTCCACGAGTTTGCCTCCTACACCCGCACGAAGCGGCGATTCATCCTCTCGGCGCTTTATTCCGAAGCGATGGTATTCTCGGCCGGGATTGTCCGCGAGAATGCGATCGCCGTTTGTCCGGAGATCAGGGGATTGGACCCGATCATCCTGCCGCAGGGAGTCTGTGCGCTTCCCGAAAACTGCGCGGTCGAGAAGGAAAAAGAGCGGGCGGCGATCCGGGCGGCCTTCCGTCCGCAGGGCTGGCCCTCGGACACGGTTGTCGTTCTGGGCGCCGGAACCGTCCAGCTTCGGAAAGGAATCCATCATTTCATCTCGACCGCCAGGAGGGTGGCCGAAAAGTTTCCGGAGAAGAAGATCCGGTTTGTCTGGATCGGATCGGGATTTGAGCCGGAGAATGATCTGAACTTCTCTTGTTTCATCGAGGAGCAGATCCGCCGTTCCGGCCTGGGAGACCGCTTTTCCCTCCTTGACGAGGTGAGCGAGCTCGCATGCGCCTACGAAGAGGCTGACATATTTTTTCTCAGCTCCGAGCTCGATCCGCTCCCGCTGGTCGCGCAGGACGCGCTTTTCAACAAGCTGCCCCTCGTGTGTTTTGACGGGGCGAGCGGGGTCCCCGAGCACGTCCGTGCGGACCCCGAAGCGTCCGTTGGCATTGTGCCCTATCTCGATGTCCGGGCGGCCGCGGAAAAAATCGTGCAGCTCGCCGATGACGCCGCTTTGCGGGAGTCGGCCGGTGAGGCGGGGAACCGGCTGGCAAACCGGATCTTCAACCAAGATGGTTACTTCGCCAGCCTGAGCCGGCTCGGCAAGGAAGCCGCGCGGGCCAAGCGCCAGGAGATTGTTGACCGCGAAGTGATCCGGGAGTCCGGATGTTTCGATGCCGGGTTTGCCTACCCCCGGGTGGCGGAAGAAGAATCGCTTGCGCTGAAATATTACACGGCCTCCTGGCGGAAGGGTTTTCACTGTCGGAAGCCCTTTCCGGGATTTCACCCGGGCATCTATGCCGATCACAACCCCGGCATCGCCAGGGATCCTCTCGCCCACTATCTTGAAGCCGGGCGACCGGATGGTCCCTGGCTCGGAGAGGTGATCCGGCCCGGCATCAGTTGCGGGTCGCTCCCCGCTCCGGGAAAAACGGCGCTGCACATCCACCTCCATTACCCCGATGTCGCCGGGGAAATTTTTTTGAGACTGGAAAAATCCCGGTTCCGTCCGGACCTCTTTGTGAGCGTCACATCAGACGAGGCCCGGGAAGATGTGGAGCGGCGGCTCGGGGCGGCGGGGCTCCAAGGCCGGGTGGTCCGGGTCGTCCCGAACCGCGGGCGCGATATCGGGCCGCTCATCACGGGATTTCCGGAGATTTTCGGCGGAGAGTATGAGTTCGTCGGGCATGTTCATGGGAAAAAATCCGTGAATGTGGGGGCTGATTTTGCGCGCGAATGGGCGGAGTTTCTCTACGAGAACCTGCTCGGTGGAAAATTTTCGACGATGGAGGAGATTCTCGGGAAAATGGAGGCCGATCCGACGATCGGAATCGTCTTTCCGGACGATCCCAACGTGATCGGCTGGGGCGGCAACTGGGAATTTGCCCGCGAGTTGGGCGGGAGGCTGGGAATTTTTCCGTCCCCCGGCGCCATCAATTTTCCCGTTGGCACGATGTTCTGGGCGAGGACGCGTGCCCTCGATCCGTTTTGGAAGCTGGACCTCCAGTGGGGAGATTACCCCTCCGAGCCGCTGCCCTACGACGGATCGATGCTTCACGCGATGGAGAGGCTTCTGCCGCCGGTCTGCGAAAGCCAGGGGCTCCGCACGGCTGTGACCCATGCGAAGGGAGTTGCGAGATGAGCGTGAAGAAAAAAAGCATCGGTTCCCGCAGGTGGCTTGTGACTGGAGCCGCCGGATTTATCGGCTCGCACCTCGTTGAGGAACTTCTAGGCCAGGGACAGCACGTGGTAGGTTTTGACAACCTGAGCACGGGAAAACTATCCAATCTCAACGAGGTGAGATCCCTCGTCGGAGAAGAACGGTGGGGCCGGTTTAAATTGGTGGAAGGCAACGTTGAAGATCTCCACGCCATTACCCTGGCCGCCGGGGGATGTCATGTGATCCTCCACGAAGCCGCATTGGGATCCGTTCCTCTTTCCATTGAGAAACCGCTTCAGACGCACGCTTCGAATGCCACAGGATTCGTCCATGTCCTGGAAGCCGCGCGTGAGCACGGAATCCGCCGGGTCGTTTATGCTTCGAGCAGTGCGGTTTACGGCAACAACACTGAGCTGCCTCTTCGGGAGCAATCTGCGGGAGGAGTGCTTTCCCCCTATGCCGCCAGCAAGCTTGTTGACGAAATCTACGCCCGAGCGTACGCCTCCTCCTACGGGATGGAGATGGTCGGACTGAGATACTTCAATGTATTCGGGCCGCGGCAGGATCCGAATGGAGCCTATGCGGCGGTCATCCCAAGATGGATCCAAGCTATCCTCTCAGGAAAAAAGGTGGTCATCAACGGAAACGGAAATAACACTCGCGACTTCTGCTTCGTGAAAGATGTGGTTCGGGCAAACCTCTTGGCTGCCACCGCAATACTCGAACCAGGCACTTCTTTGGCACTCAATGTTGGGGGAGGCCGGGCAACATGCCTTCTGGATCTTTTTGATATCTTGGCAAAACTGGGGACGCGCTACGTGCCAACGGGGAACCCTCACCGTCCGACATTCGGTCCGGTCCGGTCCGGCGACATTCTCCACAGCACGGCCGATGTCGGTGCCGCCGACAAGGCGCTGGGCTATCACGCGGAATGCCCCCTTGAAGAATCTCTGCAGAAGACGCTTGAATGGTTTTCCCAATTTAAGAATGGAAAACCTGCGGGCACCGAGGCGGAATCACCCTGAGAAAACTTTGATTCCATCAACCGTCCATAAACTGCTGTCCATTCTTACACCTGCCGAGCGCCGACAGGCCCTTGTTCTGTTCGGCCTGATGCTCGCAGGAATGGTGCTGGAGACCCTGAGCATCGGACTGATCATTCCGGCAATGACTCTACTGACCCAACCGGGGGTATTAAGCCGCTGGTTTGCAGACAAGTCTTTCTTTTCGGCGGTGGCGGGAGCATCGGAATCGCAGATGGTCATTTCAGGGATGATCCTCCTGGTGTGCGCCTACGGGGTAAAGACCGCCTTTCTTGCCTTTCTGGCGTGGAAACAGACGGCATTCACCCAGAAAGTTCAGTCAAATGTTTCACAAAGACTCTTCGCGGGATACATGCGGCAGCCCTATACGTTTCATTTGGAAAAAAACTCGGCTCAATTGATCAGAAACATGACAACGCAAGTCTATGATGTTTCGAATGTGGTGCAGTTGAGCCTTATGATGGCAACCGAAGTGCTTGTTATGTTCGGCATTGCGGCTCTGCTGATTACCGTGGAGCCACTGGGCGCGCTATCGGTTGTTGGGATTCTTGGGCTGGCTGGCTGGAGTGCAAACGCGTTGACTCGCCGCTACCTCGCGCGCTGGGGGGAAGCACGCCAATACCACGAGGGATTTCGCATTCAGCACCTCCAACAGGGCTTGGGGGGAGTGAAAGATGTCAAGCTTCTGGGTCGTGAGCGGGAGTTTCTCAAGAATTATGGTATCCACACCGCACTCAGCGCGGAGGCATCAAGGAAAAACAGCACACTCCAGGCACTCCCTCGACTCGGGCTTGAAATGTTGGCGGTTTGCGGCCTTGCTGTCCTGATCTGCGTGATGATCTGGCAGGGCAAACCTATGCCGTCCTTGCTCCCGACTCTGGGTCTTTTTGCGGGGGCCGCATTCCGATTCATGCCGTCCGTGAGCCGGATTATTATCGCGCTACAGGCAGTTCGATTTTCCCTTCCAGCAATCGCAACGATACAAGAAGAACTACAAATGTTGGAGCCTCCAGACCAGCAGACGAATAAAAAGAGGGTAGTCTTCTCATCGTCAATATGCATGAAAAATGTTTCATTTGAGTATTCGGGCACGAACGTGAATGCCATAGACAACATCACCTTAAAAATCAACAAGGGGAGCATGGTTGGATTCATTGGAGGGAGCGGTGCGGGCAAGAGCACGTTGGTGGATGTTCTGCTCGGACTCTTGGAGCCCACATCAGGGTCCGTCAATGCGGACGATACCGATATCCATGACAACCTGCGCGGGTGGCAGGACCAGATTGGGTATGTCCCCCAGACGATATATCTGACCGACGATTCTCTTCGGAAAAACGTGGCGTTCGGATTGCCGGAGGAACTCATTGACGAAGATGCCGTAAAGCACGCCATTAAAGCGGCGCAACTCGACGAGTTTGTCGCTGCGCTTCCGGCTGGTATCGAGACCGAAGTCGGGGAGCGGGGGGTACGGCTATCCGGCGGACAGCGGCAACGCGTCGGTATTGCGCGAGCGCTTTACCACAATCCGGAAATCTTGGTGCTCGACGAAGCCACAAGCGCCCTGGACGCCCAGACTGAAAGCTGGGTCATGGATTCCGTCCGCAGACTTCATGGAAGAAAAACAATCATTATTGTAGCACATCGGCTGTCTACAGTTGAGGATTGCGACTTTCTTTTCCAACTGGACAAAGGAAAATTGATAAAAGCTGGCGATGCCAAAGAGGTTTTGAATATGATTCCCAAAGGCTCATTTCTCGAAGACAGTCAGAAAAGCATGAGTGGTTGAGTCGAGGGCGGGGCGCATGTTCCCACTTCCGATCAGCATGTTCAACAGCTAGTTTGAAAAGCAAGCTAACAGAAAAAAGCGGGGAAAAAGACAAACTCCGGAATCTCAGCTGCAGCAGGGTTCTACAGTATAATTTATGCTTACAAATTCGTCGGTCTTAATTACAGGTGGAACTGGGTCTTTCGGCCACACCTTCGTTCCGATGACTCTTGCAAAATACAACCCGGCGAAACTGGTCATATTCTCTCGCGATGAGATGAAGCAGTGGGAAATGGCAAAGCTCTATGGGCGGGATGACAGGGTCCGGTTCTTCATCGGCGATGTCCGGGACAGGGACCGGCTGTCGCGCGCGCTTGATGGGATCGACTACGTGGTTCACGCCGCAGCAACAAAAATTGTTCCCACAGCGGAATACAATCCTTTCGAATGCGTGAAGACCAATGTCATAGGCGCTATGAACCTCATTGACGCCTGCATCGACCATGGCGTGAAGCGGGTCGTCGCACTCTCGACCGACAAAGCGAGCAGTCCGGCAAACTTGTATGGTGCTACAAAACTTACGTCCGACAAGCTTTTCATCGCCGGAAACGCTTATTCCGGACAGCACGATACCCGCTTCGCTGTTGTGAGATACGGAAATGTCATGGGCTCGCGCGGATCTGTGATTCCATTCTTTATGAGCCTCGCCGACAAAGGAGTGCTTCCCATCACTGATGAGCGGATGACACGATTCATGATCACACTTGAGCAGGGTGTCGAACTTGTGTGGCACGCCTTTTCGGACATGGTAGGGGGCGAAATCTATGTCAAAAAAATCCCTTCAATCAAACTGACCGATATCGCCAAGGCTGTGGCACCCGATGCCTCTATCGATTTTGTCGGAATCCGCCCCGGGGAAAAACTTCACGAGCAGATGATCGCTCCCGAGGACGCCCGCTGCACCTATGAGTATCCGGACTATTTCAAACTCCTGCCTGCTATCCACAACTGGAGTGTGGACCCACATCGTATCAATCATGGAATTCAAGTGGTTGAAGGGTTTTCCTACTGTTCTGATACCAATTCAGAATGGATGACAATCGAAACCCTTCGGAGTTGGATAGAAAACAACCGCGATAATATTGGTTTGCAGTAGATGAAAATATAGTTTTCACGGAGAGCACAGAAGAGACACATGCAATGAATCCAGTTTTAAAAGATTATTTACCGTTGATCGAGGAGATGATGAATGCCATGCGGCATCAAGAGCACATATATCAGCCTGGGGAATATTGGATCAGGAAAGCACAGGTTTCTTACCGTGAGATTTTAAGAAAAGGAATCTCGGATTTCCGCGGATCATCCAGTCTTATCGGGGACAGTTATTCTGATAATTCTGAATTAGATGTCAGGTTGCGTTACGTCCATGGTTTACGGTTCATGTTAGGATTTGCAAGCAAGCTATTTCCCTTAAGCAAGGTTTTTGATGCTCAGGTAGGCTTGACTCGCTCCTACATGACGCAGGCTAACTTGGCAATGGAACATGCTTTGCTGAACAGTCCGAGAATTGCTGAACTTTTGCAACGATATCAAGTTCCCTATTCGTTGTTAGGAGGTTGTGTAAAAAGTGTGAAAGTTGGGAATAGCACGCACGCATTGTCGTATTTAAATATGTTAGATCAACATTCTCGAATGGCAGAGGCGATTGATTTTTCTGGTGTTAAAGTGGTAGCAGAAATCGGCGGTGGATTTGGAGCGAACATCCATATTCTCTTGGCGAATTATCCTTCGATCCGCAAAGTGCTCTACTTGGATATTCCACCAAACTTGTATATCGGAACCCAATACCTGCGAGCATTTTACCCGGATGCTATCAGGGATTTCTTGCAATTAAAAGATGAGAAAAAGATACAATTTTCCTCAGATGACACCTTGGAGATATTTTGCATTCCTCCATGGTTGATCGAAAACATCTCGATCAAAATTGACATTTTTATGAATGCCCATTCCTTTGTTGAAATGCCTCAGGAGGTTGTTGCGAACTATGGGCAGAAGATTCTGCAAAATGCAGGCGATAAATTGGCGGTTTCCTTGATAACCTACGATCAACATGACCCCAAAACAACTTTTGATCCTAAAATGCTTCCAAGTTTCTTTCCAAACCTGACTGCGTCATCCTTCACTGCAAAATCGCTTGTAGATCCAAGGAGAGAAAATTTGTATTTCAAGCTGGATTGATTCGTGTGTGCGATTCTATCGATTTAGCCTGCTCAAAAGTCGGAATCCATTGTCTCAATGATCCCGTACGGTCGCCAAAGTATTGATCGATTAGACATCGATGCGGTTGTCGAAGTGTTGCGTTCGGACTTCCTTACCCAAGGCCCCGCCGTTCCGGCTTTTGAAAATGATGTCGCCGCATATTGCGGTGCATCGCATGCGGTTGCTGTTAACAGTGCCACAAGCGCTCTTCACTTGGCCTGTCTTGCGCTCGGTATTGGCAGCGGCGATATTGTGTGGACCTCCCCGATCACATTCGTGGCCAGTGCCAACTGCGCTCTCTATTGCGGAGCCAAGGTGGATTTTGTCGATATTGATCCCTTGACTTACAATCTGAGCCCTGCTGCCCTTGCTGAGAAATTAGCCATCGCTGACGTCGAAGGTCGGCTTCCGAAGGTCGTGATCCCGGTTCATCTTTGCGGCCAGTCCTGCGACATGGAAGCAATTCACTCCCTCGCTCAGAGGTATGGCTTCAAGGTTATTGAGGATGCCTCGCATGCGATCGGCGGCCGATACAAAGGTGAACCCATCGGGAACTGTCGCTTCAGCGACATTACTGTCTTCAGCTTTCATCCCGTAAAAATCATAACAACCGGGGAGGGTGGTATGGCGTTGACGAACGATTCCCGCCTTGCAGGGACGATGGGGCGCCTTCGATCGCACGGCATCACGCGAAACGAATCCGAAATGACCCACCCATCGGAGGGACCATGGTATTATCAGCAGTTGGACCTTGGCTTCAATTACCGGATGACTGATATCCAAGCTGCACTTGGTATGAGCCAGATGAAGCGTCTCGATGAGTTTGTCTCCCGCAGGAATCAGATTGCTAGGAGTTACGATGACATGCTGCGGGATCTCCCTCTGACCGTTCCCTGGCCGCCTCCGGATTCACTGTCCGCCCGGCACCTCTATGTCATTCGTCTGAATCTTGATCGGTTTCGAAGGAGCCACCAAGAGTGCTTCAGGGCATTGCGTGCTTCAGGAATCGGAGTCAATCTTCATTATATTCCCGTTTATCTTCAGCCATATTACCAAAAGCTGGGTTTTTGCGCAGGCCATTGCCCAGAGGCCGAACGATATTACGGAGAGGCGATCAGTCTGCCGATTTTTTTTGGTTTGACTGACAACCAACAAAATGAGGTGGTAATTCATCTGAGGTCTCTGCCCACTGGCTGACACATTGTATTTATGGAGCATTTCTATCCGGAACTTGAGGAGGCGATCGAGGACATGCGCGCTCAAGGTGACCTCTATCGTCCAACGGCTTTCTGGGAACTGGCCTGCTCACAGATCGAAGCTGAACTGCTGGACTTCGGCGTCGAGAGGTTCCGGTCTCTTCCACTGCCGCTTGGCTACTTTGTGCCCACTTATGGCAGTCCGGCCAACGGTTTCACGGCCGAGCAGATTCATGCTCTCGCATCATGTCTTTCGAACAAATGGCCCGCCGACATAAAACCGTCTATCGGCCTCACGCAATTTCTACAGGGCCGTTTGCAAGCACTTGCCGATTATCGCGTGCTTCTGGCTGCTGATGATAAGACAAGAGTTCCCTATCTGCACGAGTTTAGTGAAAGTGAAGTTGGTTCCCCAGTCGGACAATGGACGTTTGATGGCCGCCGCTTCAGCCGATCTTCCCTCAATTACCTGCTTGGCCTGGCTTTTTTGAAACGCAATGTTCCAGACTTTCATTTCTACACCGTTCTGGAAGTTGGCGGCGGCTTTGGAACACTTGGGGAGGTTATCGCCACTTCCGGAATCAAAGATGTGCGCTATATCGACATTGATATCCCTCCAACCAGTTTTGTTGCGCAGTATTATTTAGGAGAAGTTCTCGGGAAGGAGAATGTGGCGACCTATTCGGGAACAAGAGATCTTTCGAAGATTGAAATCAAGAACCTGCCCAAGGTATCAGTATTCTCTTCATGGCAGATCGAAAATCTGGTCGGAAACGTAGATTTGTTTGTCAATTTTATCTCATTTCAGGAAATGGAGCCGCTGGTTGTCCGAAACTATCTTGATCACGCCCGTCGACTTGGTGCCAGATATGTTCTCCTGCGCAATCTGCTCGAAGGGAAGCAGAAGAGAAATCCGGGCTTCTCCGCAGGCGTTGAAACTCCTGTCAGAGGCGATGATTATGCCGCCATGCTACCTGGCTACAGACTTATTGCTCGAAACGTCCATCCTTTCGGATACGAGACAGTGGACGGATTTCACTCGGAGCTTCAGTTGCTCCAGCGCATCGAATGAATCCCAGTTGCATCGCGATTATTCCCGCGCGCGGTGGCAGCAAACGCATCCCCCGAAAAAATATACGCTCCTTTGGCGGGAAACCGATGATCGCCTGGTCCATTGAGGTTGCGCTGGAGAGCGGCGTCTTCGACGACGTTATCGTTTCCACGGATGATGCCGAAATCGCAGAGATCGCCAAACAATATGGTGCATCTGTTCCATTCGTGCGGCCCGTGGAGATTTCGAATGATCATGCCGGACTCACGGCGGTGCTTCGTCACGCCATCACTTGGTTGCGGGACCATGAGAACAGCCCGGACATCGTGGCCTGCGTCTATGCTACAGCCCCTTTTCTACGGACCCAAGATTTGCGCGCAAGCTTTCAACAACTCATCGCTCAGAAGGATACGGAATTCGTGCTGGCGGTGAGCAGTTTTGGCGCACCGGTGCAGCGTGCTATTGTGCGTGGCAGTAATGGTCACATTAATTTTCTCTGGCCTGATTTCTCCGAAGCTCGCAGTCAGAACACCCTCGAAGCTTATCATGATGCCGGCCATTTTTTCATAGGGAGAGCTGATGCCTTCATGACTTACCCCACCACCCTCTCCGGGAAGACACTGCCATGCATCATCCCGCGAATGTTGTGCCAGGACATCGATACGCACGAGGACTGGGATCATGCGTTGTCTCTTTTCGAGTATATGCAGTTCCTGAAGGGAGGGCGTCATCACTGAAACCATCACCATTATCACTGAAGGGTCTCCGACAATCGGGTTTGGACATCTCCGGCGGAGTGTGACCCTTGCGCATGCATTGTCACGGCAGGTGCCGGTGCGCCTTAACATTCTTAATGATGGGACTGACCGCTCACTCCCTGACGACGCACTTACCCACTTGGACGGAATTGACTGGCATCTTGACTATGGTCCGCCTGAAGACAATGCGGACGTGGTGATTCTCGATCTGGAACAGTCCGGCCATCTGCGCTGCCTGAAACATCCCGGCGCACGCCATCAACGCTGTCTGGCCCTCGACTGGTTCAACCCCTCGCGGTTGCCATCGATCACTGTGAATCTGCTCGATCACAGCGATCAAATGCGTGCAGCCTACGCTGCTGATGCACGATTAAATGACTACCGGGAAGGACCAGACTATGCGATCATCCGCCCAGGCATTCTGGCTCTGCGAACTGCTGCGCCGGCCGCTGAGAGTGTTCGCAGCATTGTGGTCACCATGGGCGGAGCAGACCCTAGCAGACGTGCCTTAGAAGCGGTTCAAAAGCTCCATCAAATGGCAGCGCAGCATAGCCGAGTGACCGTGATCATCGGCCCCCTTGTCCCTGCCGCGCATGAGAAAGATCTCCGCCTTGCATCGCCCGGGAATTTTTTGATTTTGCGCAACCCAATAGATTTTGACCAGCACCTTGCGAATGCCGATGTCGTGCTTTGCAGCGGAGGTGGCACCTTGCTCGAATCTCTTTCGTTGGGCAGGCCGACCGTTGTGTTTCCGCAGAACGATGCTGAAGAGACGCACGCACGGTTTCATGTCGAGGCTGGTGCCTGTGTATTCGCAGACTCACTCCGACAAGTGCTTGCCGATCATGGCCTGAGAAATTCCTTGGTTGAAAAAGCCCGGCGGCAAGTGGATGGCCGGGGCGTGGAACGCATCGCTGAAGCAGCCCTTGAGCTGTTGCACCGTGACAGTTCAGTATGAAACAACGTCTCCTTTTCGTCGCGGCCGGACTGGCCCAGGCACCTGCGATCCGGGAAGCCCGCAAGGTGGGATTCCACGTCACCGCCATGGACGGGGACGCCTCGGCTCCCGGCCTCAGCGAGGCGGATGCGAGCCATGTGGGAAACATCTTGGACGTTAAAGAAATTCTCCGCATCGCACGGCTCACACAGGTTCAGGGAATCGTCAGCGTGTGCTGTGATGTGGCAATGGAGGCCGTGGCGGAGGCCTGCGTGGAATTGGGATTGCCGGGTATCCGCCCCGAAGTGGTGAGTGTCTCGCGCAGCAAACTCCTCCAACGCGATTCCATGAGAGCAGCAGGACTGCTGGTGCCGCAGTTTGCTGCGGTGGAAACGGCGGATGCAGCGCTGGAGTCCTGGGATCGCTTTCAATCAGCCGCCGTCGTGATCAAGCCCGTGGATGCCTCAGGCAGTCGCGGTGTCAGCTATGTAAGCGAACGCAGTCAAGTGGCAGGAACCTTCGAACTTGCTCGTCAAAACTCTCGTTCCGCCCTCGTCATGATAGAGTCTTTCATGCCTGGCGCCGAGTACAGTGTGGAGGCTTGGGTTGTGGGCACTGAGGTGCATGTGCTCGCCACCTCCATGAAGGTGCGCACGCAGCCACCCCGCCTACTGGACCGTCAGGTGCATTTCCCCGATGACCTGCCCGAGCAAAGACGCCGCATCATGATCGACCACGCGGTGCGTGGCATCAAAGCCTGTGGCTTTCGGGATTGCCCTGTGCATCTGGAGTGCATCGACTCACCTCAAGGGCCGATGATCGTCGAACTGGCAGCGCGCGGTGCCGGGTTCAAAGTGTTCAGCGAGATACTTCCGCGCGTGACAGGTATCTCCACGGTTCTCGCCAGTGTTGCTGCGAGCTTGGGTGAAGTACCGGATCTCACGCCCAAACAGGCAGGAGTGGCTGCCTCGCTGGTCTTCATCGACCCTGTGCCGGGGATTTTCCGCGCTGCGCGTGGTGTGGATGCTGCGCGTGCCCTGACCGGTGTGTCTGAAGTGGTCATCTACCCGGTGACAGGACAGCAAATGAACGAACTGCGGTCCGGTTCCGACCGCGCCGGACATATCCTAGTCTATGCTGAAGATCCAGCCGGATGCCGGGTTACAGCTCAGGCCGCGCTTGATTTAATCCACATCGTGCCCCGCTGATGATCATCGACGCGCATACGCACATCCATCCCGATCCACATGGGTTCGGATTGCATAAAGACGCCAGTGTTGAAACACTGGTCACAAACTTGAGGGGCGCGGGCATCGACAAAGCCGTGGTGCTCGCCATTGAGCCGGATATTGGCAATGCTTATGTCGCAGAAAAATGTATGGAGTATCCAGAGCTCATCGGCTTCGTTTCGCTTGATCCATTGAGCCCCGCATCTGTCAAAGAGACACTCTGTAGCTATGTCGGCGGTGGCAGCATGCACGGAGTGAAACTGCACCCGCGCCGTCAGGGGTTTGGCATTGATAACCTACATCAGGTGATTCAGTTAGTCGAACATGCGTCTGCCTATAACGTGCCAATTTTGTTCGATGCTTTCCCATACGGTGATACTTATTACAAGGTCCAAGAAGTGCGGCTGATCCATGAGGTGGCACAGGCCGTGCCCCAAGCGGACATCATCATGGCTCACGCAGGAGGCATCCACGTTATGGACGCACTGATGGTCGTCAAAGGAAACCGCAATGTTGTGGTGGACGTTTCCTTTACGCCCTTTTGGTTCGCCGGTTCCAACATCTATAAAGACCTGGTCTTTGTGCTGCGGAAGCTCGGAGCCAACCGCATTCTGCATGGTTCTGACAGCCCTGAGTTGCCTCCGGGACGGGCCTTGGACGACACCCTCAGCCTTTGTGACCAATGTGGTTTCAGCGAGAGCGACAAAAGCCTTGTCCTTTCCGGTAACATCCAGCGACTCCTTTCCGGAACCTTGAAATGACCTCTGACGAGCAGCATCGGATCATTCAGCGCTACAACGAACGTCTTACGAGCCTCGGCGAAACGGCACAGGCGCTCGGTTGGCGGGATAGCTCCCAACAACAGCTCCGTTTTCGCATTCTGGCGGAAATCGCCGATCTCAGTGACTGCTCCATTTTTGACATCGGCTGCGGTTTTGGGGATCTGCTGGGCTATGTGACAGATGCCGGTGCTCGCGATGTCCGCTACACCGGCACAGATCTAAATCCTGCCCTCATCGAAGTGGCACGGAAACGCCATGCCAAGGCCAGGTTCCATGTCACCACTGATCTCAGCCAGTTTGCGGATAACTCCCAGGACTACGTCTTCCTCAGTGGTCTGTTTAATTTCAAGATCGAGAACAACACCGGCTTCATGCATGACACCGTGCGGGAGAGCGTTCGCATTGCCAGTCGTGGTGTCGCTTTCAATCTCCTCGGAAGTTACGTGGACTTCAAAGAGGAGCACCTGTTTTATTACCGCGAGCAGGAGGTCTTCGACTTTGCCAAAAGCCTGACCCGTTTTGTCACTCTGCGAGCAGACTATCCGCTTTATGAGTTTACTCTATATCTGTACAAGCCGGACGCAGTAAAGGCTAAACACGCATGAGAAAGTTGATCGAAACCACCTGGACGCCGGTTGCCTGTGACATCTGCGGAGCGGACGCCCCAGAGCTGATGGTGCTGGGTAAACGCAGTGCACGCATCCATCAAAAACAGAACGACTACATCTGGCGACATCAGGACACTCAGTGCATGTGCTGCGGTTTTGTTTTCAACCAACTGCGGCCCGAGGCGAAATTTCTGCGCGACTACTACACGGACTGCTGGCCAATCTTCTCTACTTCCATTGCCATCGAGCCCGATTTTGATGTGGCACTTCGGCTCAATCTTCTCCGTCGCTGGTTAAAGCCACGAGCTCGTCTATACGAAATCGGAGATAAGTTGGGTGAATTTCATGCGGCGCTGGTGAAGGCCGGTTACGAAGTGGCTGGTGATGACGTCATGGCTGAAGCCAATGAGCGTAGCGACTGGTTGGATGATCTGTTTCGGCGCGGGTGTGTTGCCGTGCCGCCGAAAGCCATGCGCGGGGCATTCGATGCTGTTTTGGCCTACTTTGTCGTGGAGCATCTCGCCAATCCAAACGACTGGCTGCGCTCTATGCGCAAGCTGCTAGCTCCAGAAGGCTGCCTAGTGATCGAGGTGCCGCATTTTGCACTGCATCCCAAAAATGCGCTTATGCATGAGCACTTCCTCTACCTAACTCCTGAGTCCCTGACCGCACTGGTCAGCGAAGCCGGTTATGAAATCATGGAAACGAGCGACAGCGCGGCCAGCCGCAGTTTTGGTTTTTCGCTGGTTGCCAGGAGGATAGAAACGCCGACTCCTCCTGATTTCGCTCGACATCCAGCACGCATCGCCGAACTGCAAACGAGCTACATGCGCGGGCGCGAGCATCTGGACCATGCCATGAACAACCTCGCAGTCAGCGCCCGCTTGATTGCCCACGAGGTGAATGAAGCCGCCGTAGCTGTGCGTGTCTGTTTCTTCGGATCAAACCAGACCGCCACTGAGATAGCCTCCCATCTGCGGCATCTGCAAACAGGAAGCATTGTCGAGATTCTGCCCTTTGACAATTCTGACGCGAAGACCGGGATCGGTTTGGAAGGATTTGACCATCTGGTCCAAAAACCAGACCCTACCAAATTTGACCCTACTATGCTGCATGTCTGTGTTATCTGCTCACGCGGCTGGACGCAGGCTATCGCTACCCAAATTCGTGGTTTTGGCCTGCCTCACCTGGTATTGGTCGATGGTGCAGGCGGCTGCCTTCTGCCAGTTGATTGAACGAATGCCAAACGCGAATCGCCAGCCATAATGATCTGCACAATTGCCTCTCATGGATAGAACTGCTCACCTCCTCGATTGCACCATCCGCGACGGCAGTTATGTGGTTGATTACCAGTTTACCGTGGAGGATACAGCTGTCGTTGCGCACGGACTGTCTGCGGCGGGGATCTGTCATATCGAGGTTGGACATGGACTTGGCTTGAATGCCCAAAATTGTGGCAAGGGCAACGCGGCGATCACGGACGTCGAATACATCACAGCCGCCCGTTCCGCAGTATCAGCAGAGGCGCTTATCGGCAGCTTCTTCATACCAGGCATCGGCACAGAGGACAGTCTGCGTGCGGCGGCAGACGCCGGCCTTCATTTTGTGCGTCTGGGAATTGATGTGGACGATTTCTCGAAGCTCCTCCCGTTCGTTAAGCTGGCCAAATCGCTTGGCCTTGAAGTGTGGGGAAACATGATGAAGTCCTATCTCGTGCCGCCCGCCGAATTTGCCGAGGTAGCGCGCCGCGTCGCCGAGTTCGGAGTCGATGTCGTAGCCATTGTGGACTCAGCCGGGGGTATGACTCCTGATGATGTGGCGGCCTACACTGAGGCTTCCGTGAGCCGCACCTCCGTTCCGATGGCCTTTCACGGCCACGACAACCTAACTCTCGCGGTCGCCAACTGCCTGCGATTCATCGAGTGCGGCGGCCTGTATGTGGATGGTACGCTGGCTGGCCTGGGACGTAGCGGTGGCAATGCCGCTACCGAACTACTGGCCGCTCTGCTCACCCAGCGAGGCCGCCTGGCGCGGCCTGTGAATTGGAAGCGTCTCATTGAGTTTGCCGATTCAGTGATGAAGTTTTGCGTTCCCTTCCACGCCCGCACACGAGCGACTGAGATCGCCACCGGGCTCAATTATTTCCACACCAGTTTTGCGCCCATCGTCGAGAAAGCCGCCGCCGAAGCCGACGCGCCGCTTTTCCGCACCATCCTCCGCCTGCCGCTGAATTCCCGAAAAAATGTCACCCCAGATGTGGCCGCCGCTGCTGCTGGTGCTGCCGCGTGTGAAGATGACCGTGCACACTCAGGCTTCACTCCCGCTCCTCTTGGCGCAGAGGCCATGCAGCGCGTCCAGCCAGCCTCACTCAATGCACTGGCCGAACGGCTGCGCGTGCAAAAAGGAAAGACCTCGCAGCAGCGCGTCATCACCATCGCGCATACGCCTGGACTGTCGCAACCTCGCATCGGCCCGCTGCGCAGCACGCCAGGTGCCCTCGTTGCTCACATCGAGATCAGTGATGCCGCTATGCTCGCCGAAGTGGGCGCTGCCCTAGCAAATTCCTGCGACCTCTGGCTTGTGGACACGCGTATCGACCAAACAAACCTGCAGCCACTCCAGCAGCCGGTGATTGTTTATGATGACGAGGCCGTCATCGCACAGGCATTGGCGGACACGCTTCAGGCGATTGGTGCCAGGACCATCGCGGTCACCGGTGACGATCTAGGACAGAAAGCAGCCATCAGGCGGCTTCTGCAAACCCTCACTCCGAACGGTGAGGTGGATGCAGTCGTCGCTTGCGATTCAGCCAAACCAGCCGGCGAAAGAGATCTCGACCGCGTGCGTGACGGCGGCGCGGTGCTCATGGTGCGTGCAGGCGCACTGACAGACGCCGCCTTTGCCAGCGCCCGCCAGCGTGGGCTGCAGCTCTGGCGTCTTGATTGCGGCACCGCCCTCGTGGCCGAAGCCGAACGCCTGCTAAACACCCACGATCGATTTTGCCAGGCCTCTGGAGAGAAGGAGATCGCACCCGGCATACGTGTTCTCGCCGGTGGTGCCGTGGGACAGACAGGAGATATCGTCATCGACCATCTCAGTGCTCCGCGCTTCATTTTGGGGGAGGCTGACGGCTGCGGCGGCATACGCCCGGTGAGCGCCTCCACCTCAGCCCGCTCGCAGGCCGCGCAGCACTGGATCATGGCGCACTGGGGGCTCTAAACCCACAAACCCGATCTCATGACCAACGCCGACTTCCTGCAAGCTCTCACTGCACAGCCATGCACACGCCCGCCGTTGATCGTGGCTGAGTTGTCGGGCAATCATAACCAGCAGCTTGAACGCGCCCTTAAACTCATCGAAGTCGCCGCAGATTGTGGAGTCGATGGCATCAAACTCCAGACTTATACGGCGGACACCATCACGCTGGATGTAAAGGGCGATGAGTTTGTGGTCCGGAAACCCGGGAGCGTCTGGGACGGGCGAACGTTGCACTCTCTCTACGAGGAAGCGCACACGCCATGGGAATGGCACCAGCCGATGATCGAGAGGGCTTTATCGCTGGGCTTGCAGTGGTTCAGCAGTCCATTTGACTCAACCGCAGTCGATTTTCTTGAGAAGCTCGACGTCCCCTGTTACAAAATCGCCTCGCCCGAGATCATCGATCTGCCGCTGATCAGGAAATGTGCCGCGACCGGCAAGCCGCTGATCCTTTCGACCGGCATGGCCGGCATTGCGGAAATCGCCGAAGCTGTGGCCGCCGCGCGCGAAGCCGGTGCGCCTAGGTTGGTCCTGCTGAAATGCACCACCGATTATCCCGCCCGTGCCGCGGATTCTAACCTGCTGACCATCCCCCACCTCGCTCGGATGTTCGATTGCCCTGCCGGAGTGAGCGACCACACGCCGGGCATCGGCGTCGCTATTGCGGCAACCGTGCTGGGCGCGGTCCTGATCGAAAAGCACCTGACACTCCGGCGGGCGGACGGAGGCCCGGATGCCCACTTCAGCCTCGAGCCTCACGAAATGAAAAGCCTGGTCGTGGAGTCCCGCGCGGCATGGGAATCGCTCGGGAAAGTCAGCTACGGGCCGACAGCCGCTGAGAAAGATTATCTGAGGGGAAGGCGGTCTCTCTATGTCTGCAAGGACATTCTTGCCGGAGAGAGCTTGACCCCGAAGAATATTAGAAGCATCCGGCCCGGCTTTGGTCTTTCCCCAAAATACTACGACCTGGTTCTTGGAAAAAAAGCATCAAAGAATCTCGCTCCTGGAACACCTTTAAGATGGGACCACATTCTTTCAACATAGCGTAGAAAATCGTAATCAAACTCACATTATGAAGTATTGCAAAATATGCATTGTGCCGAACACCCGACCAAATGGGAGCTTTGACAGGGAAGGAATTTGTACGCGCGACAGAAACAATGTCTCAACAGATAGGCCTGCATGCGTACGCTGATTACGACAGCAATCGAGGGCACTTGGCTTTTTGATCGGCCAGTTGTATTTCTGGATAAATGGTGCATTCCCCATACCAGGCAGTCCGTCGTTGAAAAGATGGATGCCCTTGTTGCACCACCGTCTCGATTCAGCAAAAACATATTAGATACCGCCGCCGCTGAGGTAGACAAGTTGGATTCGGAGATGTTTCCGTTGTTTTCCAGAATTATCAACAACTACCACAGCACACACCACAGCGAAAGGTTTTGGAGAATTGTTCTGGGCCACTGGTTTTCACGTTCAATCCGTCTAATATTCAACAGAGTGTGCCGTCTTGATGAGGTAATAAATACGCTGCCAATAGACTCTGTTACTGCAATCCACAACCCGAAATATTCCTTGGCAACACCCGCATCAGTTGACTTTGTCTGGGCTTCAAATGATCCTCGATGGAACTGCGCTGTCTATGAACAAATAATAAAGCATTTATATCCACGCACCATCCGCATCGAACCAACAATGACCGACGAGCTTCGATGCTATAATCCACCCTCGGAAAAGCGCGACCGATTTCGAGCAGCATCTCTCCTGCGGCGCTTTCTGAAAGCCATACGAAAAAATCTTTGCGATCTCACGTTCAAGCTAGGAAGACCAACTGATGCGCTGTTGATTAATACCTATTTGCCAAGGCGGGAGGAAATCAAACTCCAGGCACTTCTCGGTCAGTTTCCACAGATATCATTTCCAGCGCCAATCCAAACAGCTTCAATCGCAGATAGCGAGATGCGCAAAACGCTGGGTTTACATCTTTCCGCCAAAAGCCGCACAGATTTTCAGCGTTTGGCATCGTTATTGCTGTTTGAAATGCTGCCCGTGTGCTTTCTTGAAAGCTTTGCGGAGTGTGTCAGGAAAGCCGAGATGCTGCCTTGGCCAAGCAAGCCCGATTTCATTTTTACAAGCAACAACTTCGATTTCGACGAACTTTTCAAAGTCTGGACTGCCAAAAAAACAGAAGACGGCGTTCGATATGTTGTCGGTCAACATGGGGGTGATTACGGCACAAATCGATACAATAAACCCACTGTTGAAGAGCATACTTCAGACAAGTTTATTACATGGGGTTGGACTGATGGCATGGAGCAACATACCAAAGGATTTGTTTTGACCTGCGTTGGCCGCAGGCAGAGAACCTCTCCTAAGGGAGGGTTGCTATTAATTGAGAAATGCCGTTTTCCAATGGTGCAGATCGAAGACGCGAATGACCAATTTGAAAAGTACTTGAAGGATCAGTTCCACTTGTGCGAGATGTTAAATCCGCCTATTCAGAGGAAAATAATCGTTCGGATGAAGGGGCAGTGGAAAAAAACAGGGAAAAATGAGGATGTTCAATGGAGGCAATTCAACTCCAATATTGCTATTGATTGCGGTCAAACTCCGCTTAGGCGATTAATTCAGCGCAGTCGAATTGTTGTTCACTCATACGATTCAACAGGAATACTCGAATTGCTCGCCATGAACGTTCCAATGATTGCCTTCTGGCAAGATGGTTACGATCACCTGCGTGATAGCGCCCTTGTGCATTACCAGGTGTTAGTAGATGCGGGGTTGGTATTTTTTACCCCTAAGGCTACAGCTGAGAAAGTCAACAAGATCTGGGATGATATTCCCGCTTGGTGGCAGAGTTCCGAAGTTCAGGAAGCCAGAAAACAGTTCTGCAAGAAATATGCCCGATTATCGAATGCCCCGATACGCGATCTCAAACAAGCTCTTTTGTCCTGACTTTTGATTTTTTGGGCGCATCAATGAATAATCTTTGCTTTCATATCGGATATCATAAAACCGGCTCAACAACATTGCAGCTTCACGGCTTTTCTCTGAACAAAAACCTGCACTTGCTCAGCAATTCCTCCCCCGATTTTGAACGAGCATGGCACCGAGAAGTCGTTGAAACGGGCGATTTTCAATACGATGAGATCAGAGCGAAATCTTTGCTGGATACTGCCGTGCAGGCTCGGCCAGGAAAAAAGGCATATATGATCTCGGATGAATCCATGAGCGGACATGGGTTCACCGGCTTCAATGCTCTAAGGAATGCCGAGCGTCTGCATGGCATTGAGCCAAATGCAAAAATCTTTATACTGATCAGGAATCAAATCTCATTCCTGCGGTCGGTCTATGCAAGCTATGTTTTTGAGGGAGGATCCCAGACTTTTTCGTTCTGGCTCTCAGACCATAAATATCCTATAACCTCGATTTTCGACAAGCTTCAATATGACCTGCTTATAAATCACTATATGGAGCTCTTTGGGAAGGAAAACGTCTTGACGCTGCCATACGAATTATTCAGATCGGAAGGACTCAGTGGGATCCTGAAAAGATTGTACTCTTTTATGAGTGTGACGTGTCCATCTGAAGAACTTGAGAGTAAGAAGACTGACATTCGATTTCGAGTTGCTCTCTCCAACAATACCCTTTTGCTCTTTCGTCTGCTGAATGGTTTGCGGGGAGGATGCTCACTCAATCAAAGAAGACTTATGAATCTGGTGAATTCATTTTTCCTTTCCAGACTGCCGCAGGCAAATATCTTCAAAGGACTTGATGTTGCAAAAACAGATAACGTCTTCCGCGAATCAAACAGGCGGACGAGGGAACTGATCGGGTTTGATTTGAGTCAATTCGGCTACCCCTTGTAGCCTTCATTTTGGATTACATACAACGCTACATGAAACTTGATAACAAAATAGTGAATATCCTAAAGCGCAGCCGAATTCAAAAGACGCTCAGGCGCATCTTGCACAGGCTGAGCGGCACAAGATTTTCGGTTCCCAACAAACTGGACATGCTCGTCGTCGAGATTACGACCTACTGCACGCTGAAATGCGCAGGATGTGTGCGAACCATACTAAGCCAACAAGAAAAGTGGAAAAATCAACATATTTCCCTCGAGAACTATCGAAAACTCATAGATGATCTTCCTCCAGCCAACTTGTTTATTCCGCAAGGAATAGGCGAACCGACCTTGCACCCTCACATCGTGGAGTTGATTAGGTATGCGAGTGATTCAAAAAAGTTTGACAAGATTGAAATCAACACAAACGGGCTGGTGCGTACGGTTGAATACTACGAACAGCTCTTCGCAGCGGGACTAAGTTCTCTATGTGTTTCCGTCGATTCTCTAAATCCTGATATTCTGCCGACAGTTCGAGGTGGAACCGATGCGCAAAAACTGGAAAGCTTTTTGAGGGCTTTTGCTGGGAAATTTCCTGGTAAGTTGGGAATCCGCGTCACCGTAAGCGCGTGGAATCTAAGCGATTTGTCGAATCTTTTAGACAAACTGAATTCGATTGGACAGATGAATGTTTGGCTGCAACCATTCTTTAACATGGGAAACCCGGATGGGGTCATGTCTCCAGAGCAGGCCAAGGGACTATTGGAAAGGCTCGATAGCTACAATGAGAAGTATAACTTTCTTGATATCAGTGCTGAACCGATGGAACCAAGTGCAGAAATCTGCCTCGCTCCATGGCGATCACCGGCTATCTGCGCCGACGGAACTGTAAAACCATGTTGTCTGCTTCTTTATCAAGACCCGATCAAGTTTGGGAATGCCTTTGTTGAACCATTTCAGGAAATCTGGCATTCAAAGCGCCTCGACGCTTTTCGCCGGGAGTTTTTGAAGAAATCTCCAGCGTGTTGTCGCGATTGTCCCTACTATGTTATGCGAAAATAAGCGGCTTGTTTGTTTCGGAACTATTCGCACATGATAACCGACATCTTCCAAATGGTGTTCAATACAGGACACTTGACCGAACTTCGATTAAAAAAATCATTGGAAGCAACCTTGGTCCCACTCGTTTCGTGCGGTATGAAGTGTTTGGATGTTGGGTGTGGGAATCGTCCGTATGAATATCTGTTTCCGACTGGTCAATATATTGGAATTGATATTGAAACTTCCGGAAGGCCCAAGGCGATGAAATGCCCTGATTTTTTTTACGACGGGACAGTGATTCCTTTCGGTGACGGGGAGTTCGATTTGGTTATTTCCACCCAAGTGCTCGAACACGTTCCAGATCCCCTGTTGCTCCTCAAGGAGATGGCGAGGGTTTGCAAATCCGGCGGGAAACTCGTCATTTCCTTGCCTTTTGTTTATCAGGAGCATGAAGAGCCATACGATTTTTTTCGGTTCACTCAATTTGCTGTGGCAGAACTTCTTGAAAAATCTGGATTTCGAATAGTGGAAAGCAAAAGGGATTCCAGCGCGGTGGATGCGATTGTAACTGTCGCGAACAACTATATTATAACCAACCTGGCACCAAAAATCAAAGGATGCTGGAGAATATATGCAGTACTCATCTGCTTTCCACTTCAGGTTCTTGCCCTGGTTCTTTCCAAGGTTCTGCCAGATGATGGGCGTTTTTACCTCAATCGTGTGGTATCTGCCGCAAAGGTATAGAATCTGTTTGCATTGGCGCGCAACGTTCGGACTAAAATGCGACGAATGTTATGAAGAATATTCGACCTCACAAGAGCCGGTCATCCCGATCATCACTGCTCCGACGAATACGGAGTCGTTTCTGGGAGTATTCAAAAGTGTTTTCGAATATCGTTGATACCCTTCGCACTCAGACAATATCCGCATCTTTCGCTCAGTGGGGCAGCGGCATCTTGAGAAAAGGGTTCAAAACAAACGGAAGCACACAGATTTTTTGTGGCAGACACGTTTCCATAAGTGAATTCTTCTGGGTTTCATTTGCGAATTCGGAAGCGACTCTTCGCATAGAGGATGATGTCTATATAGGTCGTTTTTGCACATTTTCCATTGCGGAGTCGGTAGTGATAGAAAAAAATGCTTTGATCTCAGATCGGGTGTTCATCGGGGACTGCAATCATGGCTTCACAGATCAACAAACACCCATTGCACATCAGCCGGTAATTCGAGCTGGGGCAGTAAATATCGGCGAAGGTTGCTGGATCGGTATTGGAGCTGCGATCATGCCCGGGGTGAGCATTGGAAAAAATTCGGTGGTGGGAGCCAATGCGGTTGTCACAAAAGACGTCCCGGACTTCACCGCGGTTGCTGGAAATCCCGCACGAGTTCTCAAAACCCTGCACAAAACGCAAACATGAAAATCCTCGATCTAGGTTGTGGCAAAAGCAAATATTCTGGTGCCATAGGCGTTGATTTTTCCGATCGTCACAGTCCGGATGTCGTCCATGACCTCAACGTGTTTCCGTATCCATTTCCCGATTCGGAGTTCGATCTGATCGTCATGAACAATGTTCTTGAGCATTTGGATGATGTGCTTTCTGTTATGCGGGAAGTTCATCGCATCTGTAAATCCGGCGGAGGTCGAGTCAAAGTCATTGTTCCATATTTTCGGTCGATATGGGCTTTCATTGATCCGACACACAAGCACTGTTTCACAGTCGATTCGTTTTCCTATTTCGATCCCCAGAGCCCGATTTGTCAGCGCTATGATTATGTCGACTATCGATTTTTTATTGAAAACATCATTTTCAATGAATCACTGAAGACAGCTTGGTGGAAAAAGCCCTTTCTTTGGTTTGCAAACAAGCAACCCATTCGATACGAGCTTTATCTGAGTCATCTGATCCCGATGGATGACATAACATATAATCTTAAAAAAGCCTAGTGCATCAGCGTTGATCTGTATTTGTTTTCCGTTTAGATGTCTTCAAAAAAGCCCATGCGCATCGGCATATATTTGGAAAACTATGATGCTGGTGGTGTCGAGACAGTCATTGCCAATACTGTCGCCAATTGGCCGAATCCCAATGATGAGTTTATTCTAGTTGCCAACAGAGAAGCGGATGGTGTGCAGATCATTCTGAAGGAGAGACTGCCGCATGGTTTCATCAGTGTACCCACCGAAATCATTTCCCTGCCGGTACTGCATGCGCGACACCCTCGTTATAGGACTTTGATTAGAGGAGTCGGATATTACGGGCGGTATTTTCTCATACTAGTCAACGCACTTCGTCTGAAGCGTCTTTTTGCGGGACTCAAGCTTGATCGCTTATTGATTCACAACGGGGGATATCCGGGCGCCTTTTCTGCAGTTTCGGCACTGATCGCCGCTCGAGTCTGTGGAATGGAGCAACCGGTATTCATTGTTCACAATCTGCCACAGGAAATTCATTTTCTGCAGCGCCCATTTGATTTTATATATGATTTTTTGGTCCAAAGATATTCACGGGCAGTTTGTGTTTCGCACAAGGCAGCACTTAAGTTGCGGGAAGTGAGGGCCTTCAAGAAACTGCCAATCGTGGTTCATAATGGCGTTGATGAACAGACTGCCTGTCCACAACTATCTACCCGTGCAATTTCAGGAAGGTTCAATATAGCCAGCGTCGGGCGTCTGTCGTCTGAAAAGGGACACCGCTACTTGCTTGATGCGCTGAAAAGGCTAAAGGAATCAGCAGCATATTTAGATTTTCTTCTACATGTTTTCGGAAAAGGCACTCCGAGGCAGGAAGCCGAGTTGACTCAGGCTGTTCAAGACCGCAATTTGGAGAAGCATGTCGTATTTCATGGGTTTGTGCGGGAAATGCCCCAAGCGATCGCTGGATTTGATGCGCTGGTTCTGGCTTCCTACGAAGTGGAGAGCCTTCCCATGGTCATCCTTGAAGCCATGTCGCTGTCCATCCCGGTCGTGGCAACCGACATTGGTGGCGTATGTGAGATCATTGAAAACGGGGTGAGTGGTCTTGTTGTTCCAATCCAAGATGCCCAGGCACTCAGCAGTGCGATTTTGCAATTGATGTGCGATTCTGAGTTGAAAACGCAAATCGGCGAGAACGGAAGGAAACGATTTCATTCCGAATTCACTGCCAAAAAAATGGCTTTGAGATACCATGAGATTGTCTATTGCCAGTGAACAGCAGGCTTTTTCCTTATGAACGATATTGTAAGTCGGCTGCTCGAGGGGTTCAGTCCAGACTCTGAGGGGATCTATGGCGGAGTGGTGGGTACAGCCAACCAGCAGCAGGAAGAGATTGAGCTGAGAGAAGAAGTTGCATCCAGGCAAGTGGGCAGTCGGCTTGATGCCATCAGCGGGAGCCATTCGATTCCAGTAATGGATCGGGAGGTTGATCGGTTCTTGAAGAAAATGCCACACGGGGCATTGATTTTGGATATCGGAGGATGTTGGGGGTGGCACTGGAGGCGTCTCGCTAGCATCCGACCGGATGTCCTCGTGATCATCGTTGACTTTGTGCGCCCGAACCTGACCCATGCATGCCAACTTCTCGGGGATCTCATTGGTCGCCAAGTCTGGCTCATGCACGCGGACGCTACGGCGCTGCCATTTTGGATTTCCGAAGAATTTGAGGGATTTGACGGGGTCTGGACCGTGCAGACATTCCAGCACATTCCCGATTTCCGCCAGGCTGTTTCCGAAGCATATCGCGTTTTGAAAAGTGGTGGGACTTTTGTCAATTACTCACTCAACCACCAGCCGCCTATCGCTTGGTTGTATCGAATGCTCGGAAAGAACTATGTCATGAAGGGACAAATCGAGGGCGCATTCTGGCTTGCACGGGCGTCAGATGAGCAGAAAGACTGTATCAAATCCATCTTCAAGGCTCATCTCGCAGAACGGTGGACAGAGTTCTTATTCAGTCCGGAATTTCGCTTTTTGCACCCGGGCAGAGAGAGGAGTCTTCTCGGGTGTCTGGACGCATCTTTATCCAACAATCATGGAAGATTGTGCTGGTTCGCGCGCCAGCATTCGTATGAGTGTAGGAAACACTGAACCTGCTGCACAACAGGCAAATGCCCACCATGTCAACACAAGACAACAACGCCAATCCGATCAAGACAACTTGGCAATCCGCCGTTTGTTACTCCGGGTATTTTCCCATCTCACTCCTATTTATTACATGGCTTGTTGTTTATGGATGGCGGATTTTTCTCCTCGGGTTTTATACTGATGATTGGACACTCTATGTTGAACCCCAACTGACCGCAACGTGGCGCAATCTGCTCGGGCCAATCCGAGAGCATGCGGACCGGCCAATCTATGGTTTTTTGCGCTATCTCCTTCTTGTAATATGGGACGGATCGCCTTGGATGCTACATTTGATTTGCAGCCTGATTATGTTGGGATCATCACTGTGCATATATTTCTCTAATTATAAGATTATTCGGTGGTTCACGGATGCTGCCGATGGCCCTGAATTGCGATTGAGTGCTGGCCTTTCAGGTGTTTTATGGCTGATAGCACCCTGGGGTCTTGGATACTCACTCTGGGCAAGTGGGGTAGTGGGAGTCTGGTGCACCATCTTTTGGTGCGCCTGCGCTTATTTCATGATTGAATACCTGGAGAAAACCAAGTTGCGCTATCTGCTGCTCTCCTCGGCCTTTCTTTTATTAAGTTACATTACCTACCAAACATACTTTGGCGCATGGTTGGTGTTAATACTATTCATTCTGGCAAAAGGTGTAATAAAACATAACTATCCCAAGGCATTTGCCTGTGCTGCGCTGTTTTTTATGGTGCAGATTGCTGTGGCACTGTTCACATTTCTTCGAACTCCAAAACACCCGCTTCCTTTGGGGTGTGCAGTGAAGATTTGGGTCGAAAACATCATTTGTCTACCGGGTAATCTTGCGCAAATAGTGTGCGACAAAGAGCGATTGATACTTCTGATAGGACTGCCATGTTTGCTGATCCTTGCAGCATTATTTATTTACAAACAATATCGACTGAAGAAATACGGAATTAGCATACGGTTTTCATTGCTATGTGGTATAGGCATTGTCATATCGGCCCTAATTTATGCAATGGGATCATACAACTTTGTCACCATCGGCCCAGATTCGAGGGTTTTTCAAGGGGTTTCATTTTGGCTTTGTCTTCTGGCTACATTGGTTTTTTGGGTTATGCTCGCTCCATTGAATAGCTCTCGGCATGTCAATCTTCTTTCGATAAGCGCAATTGCCATTTTGCTCACCATTTTTGCGTTCCGGAATGTCATTTTATCCCGTGATTGGATCACTGTTTGGGAAATAGAAAACGAGATTCTAAAAAATGCTCCGGTGGCCAGTTTTCAAAATCTGAATCGGCCGACTGCGATACTGCTTAGAGAACCCTTGCACTACAAGGGGCATGCATCATTTGTTGGCAACTGGGATTTATCAAGCGCCATGTGCGTCTACTATCACCGCGACAAGAATATCTCCAGTAGCATCAAAAATATATTTTTTGCGCCATATTCAAGATATAAGGATATTATTTCCAGAAAAGGGCCGGATGCATTCTCGGAAATTCGAGTTTGGGATTACAACTCCGGGAAAGTTATTGATCCATCATCTGACGATTTTGACCTTTGATTAAAAGTTTTTTACGGAAATATTATGAGCGCCTTTCAGGATAAAAAAGCATTATACTTTGAGAAAATCGGGGAGAATTTTGATCTGTTCATGTCCGAGTACGACGTGTGCAGAAGAGCATACATAATTCGGAATCTGATTCTGAAAAGAATTCCCAATGCACTGCAACTGCATGCCTTGGAAACCGGATGTGGAACTGGAAAAATATCCGTTCAGTTGAAAGATCATTTTAACTCCTACAGCGTTTCGGATTTATCGGCGAAGCTTGCGCGATCCGTTTCGGAAAAATATATATGCAATTCGCTCGTCATTGATGTTTCGGATGAGGAGGATTGCCGGCGGCACCTAGGTAATTACGATGTCATTATCAGTTCTGAAGTCATCGAGCATACTCCTCTTCCCGAAGATTCTGTTGTCAACACTCTGAAAATGATTAAAAATGATGGATATATTCTGCTTACCACACCTAACAAGCTGTGGTATCCGGTATTACTTTTGGCCAAATTTTTAAGATTGCGGAAGTTTCAAGGAAACGAATCCTGGTTGTGGCCATTCGAGATAGTCCGCCTTGTGGAGGCGAATGACTTTCAAGTCTTGGAGAAGAGAGGTTGCCATCTCTTCCCCTGGCAGATTCCATTGGCCAAAAAACTTCTTCCGTATTTCGACAAGTTTGGAGGGGTTCTGTACCCGTGCATGATCAACTTTGTTGTTCTGGCAAAGAGGAATCGCCGACAAAGCTGATTATTTCTCAATTTTCATGGAAAACACACCGGATATCGCAGTAGTCATACCAGTATTCAATGAGGCCGGCAACATCCTGCCGCTGGTCAGCCAACTCCACCATCACCTAGAACCGACGGGGAATTCGTTCTATTTGCTGTTTGTCAACGATGGAAGCACCGACAACACTCTTGAAAACCTGAAGGAGATAAGCGCCGAGGATCACCAGGTGAAATACATATCGTTTTCAAGAAACTTTGGACATCAGGCAGCACTTCGAGCAGGACTGGAAAGTGCCAGGGCCCGTGCCGTCATCATCATGGACGGCGATCTCCAGCATCCTCCGCAGTTGGTCACAGAAATGCTTAAGCTTTGGAAAGATGGATACCTTGTGGTTAACACCATGAGACTCAGTGCCGAAGGAGAGAACTTTTTTAAAAAGACAACATCCCTCTTGTTTTACAAGATATTCAGTTTTCTATCCTCTTCGGAAATGAAGGCTGGCAGCGCTGACTTTCGACTTATCGACATAAGGGTTGTTCATGCCATTAGAAGCCTGCATGAATATCACTTTTTTTTCCGTGGACTTATTCCCTGGCTTGGTTTTCGGCAGACGACAATATCCTACATTCCCAACAAGCGAAACCAGGGGATGCCGTCCTACACACTAATTAAAATGGTGAAGCTGGCCGCGACTGGAATTACCTCCTTTAGCAATAAACCACTACACATTGCCACTATTATTGGCATCGTATTCTCATTGATATCATTTTTTTATGGAGTTTACGCTGTGAGTATCAGGCTGCTCATGGGAAAAGAACTTTCCGGTTGGACATCCATCATCATGAGCGTCTTGTTTATTGGTGGGATCCAGTTGCTGATATTGGGAATATTCGGAGAATACTTGGGAAAAATCTATGATGAAGTTAAAATGAGGCCAAGGTATATCATCGAAGACAAAAATATCACCTGAGCTTGGATATGTTCAGTAACATCTATTCGGGAAAGCGCGTTCTTGTGACCGGGCACACCGGATTCAAGGGATCTTGGCTTGTGCTCTGGCTCAAAGAACTTGGAGCGGAGGTTGCCGGTTATTCCCTCGGGAGCGTTGGCACCCCCTCGCATTTCGATCTGACCGGACTCGAAAACCGGATGCAGCATTTCACGGGCGACATCCGTGACCGCGGCCGCCTGACGGATGTCTTTCACCGGTTCCAGCCGGATTTTGTTTTTCACATGGCCGCCCAGGCATTGGTGAGCAAATCCTATGCCGATCCGGCTTCAACATTCGAAGTCAACACGATGGGAATGGTCAACATATTGGAATGCCTGAGAACGCTACCATCCGTACGGGCTGCCGTGATGATTACGAGCGACAAGGCCTACCGGAACGACGAGTGGTGCTGGGGCTATCGCGAATGCGATGTGTTGGCCGGACATGATCCCTACAGCGCATCGAAGAGCTGTGCCGACATCATCGCCCAATCCTACTGGCATTCCTTTTTCCGATCCGGCCCGACCCGCATCGCCATCAGCCGCGCGGGAAATGTCATCGGCGGCGGAGACTGGGCGGAAGACCGCATCGTCCCCGACTGCCTGCGTGCCTACAAGAGCGGGGAAGCCGCACTCATCCGCAACCCGGGCGCGACCCGTCCCTGGCAGCATGTTCTGGAGCCGCTCAGCGGGTATCTTCACCTGGCGGCACGATTGGCGGAATCGGAAGGCCTGAACGGGGAGGCCTTCAACTTTGGCCCGGATGCCACGGTCAACCACACGGTCGGAGAACTTCTCGACGCCATGTCCAACCGCTGGCCGGAACTGCGATGGGAAGCCCCGGCGGGAGCAGGAACGGGGAACATTGAGGCCACTCTCCTCAAGCTCAACTGCGACAAGGCGCTTTTTCATCTCCAATGGAAACCGACGCTGGGGTTTTCCCAAACCGTTGATCTGACGGTGGACTGGTATCGGAACTGGTCACAGAACCGGATTACCGATCCTTCGTTCTCTCTGGAGCAGATCCGGCAATACTGCAGTTTGGTAAAAGAGCAGGGAGCCGCCTGGATTTGATCATGAACAGAGAGACCTCCATAGCCGGGGTGGTCCGAACACCGCTGCGGCAGATCCAGAGCCAGCAGGGTACCCTCCTCCACATGCTCCGGTGCGATGACCCCGGTTTCTCCCGCTTCGGCGAAGTGTATTTTTCCGAAATTCTTCCACGCGTGCTGAAGGCTTGGAAATTCCACCGCCACCAGACGCAAAACTTCGTGGTACCCACTGGAAATGTGCGCGTGGCCGTCTTCGATTCACGGGAGGATTCCGCGACACATGGTTTGCTTGAGCATTTCGATCTCGGGCGGCCATGCGGCTATTTTCGGCTGACGATCCCCCCGATGCTTCATTACGGTTTCCAGTGTCTGGGCGATGTCCCGGCTCTTCTAGCAAACTGCACGGATCTTCCCCATGATCCTGCCGAGGGGGAAATCGTTTCCGAGGATAGCGTTGGAGTGCTTTTTCCCGCAGCACAACCACCGAATCCTTTGTGACGGGATTATCAAGGCCCGGTCCGGAAAGAGAGCGTTTTTTTGAAGGGGTGAACAGCGCGGTGATTTCGCCCTCCTGACACCCCCACATATAGACAGGATTCGTCGGCGATTTTTCCGGAGCCCTCATTTCTCAACGAC
>Ga0247840_10001651_pt1 | contig 42820 bp, 37 predicted proteins | sample LaCruzMarch2015__FD_192404 | JGI IMG/M metagenome (GOLD analysis project Ga0247840, IMG submission 192404) | Freshwater microbial communities from meromictic Lake La Cruz, Castile-La Mancha, Spain - LaCruzMarch2015_17m | ecosystem: Environmental > Aquatic > Freshwater > Lake | place: Spain... | reverse complement strand
GCGACTCTGGCCTTAAATGCCGCATCGTGACTCTTCCGCATGTTGTCTGCCATCTTTCTCCTCCTTCTCGCTTTTGGCAGCTTAACATGCACCTTATCAACCTGTCCAGTTTTCGGGGAGCATTATATGTTACCGTAAACCGCCGCAAAGCATTCAGGATCTTGCTGACGTGCACATAGGAATGCATTATCGGGCGCTGGCTGTAACTGAGATTTGCTCCACGCGGCATAGACAAGAGGCGCTTTTGTAGCAGATACCTCATGGTAATGACCAATTCTGATCAAAAAAATAATGAAATTTGCCGGTTGCGTCTCCACCTACAACTGCTCAGCCGGATTCATTCATCAACACAAAGCATTACTGATCCTAAGGGCGTAACGACCGCGTTCACTTGCGGGCCGTCTACAAGGAACGTAATGTCGTGAAAAACCGTCATGTCGGCCCGTCAAGTGCAACGCTTTGTTAGCCCGCGTCGCCATCCCTGCGTTACGGCCCTACCTCCCCGGCTTTCTTCGATTGTCCTCTTTGCAGAGCATTCGGCAGTTCGCCGGTTCCGGCTTTCAGCCCTTGCTCCTCACGCCGGGCTGTGGCACGCGCATATTATCGATTACCTTTGGCCCGATTGTGGGTAATGCAAAGCATCTGGCAGTTCTTGGCCGAACTTTCGCCGCCCTTGCTCCATGCTGCAATGTGGTCGGCGTCCATTTCGTCGAATTTATAGATCCTGCTCTTGTTCGCGCCGTGCCCAACCGCGCAAAGCGGGCAGTTGGATTCGCCCTTCCCCTCAGCTGCTTGCGTCTGCTTAGCGTATGTGGCCCGCTTGACCGGTGTGTCGAAGACCCGGACGTCCAACAACTTCGTATCGACCGAGCCGCTTAATAGAAACTCAAAAATTCCCTTGCGGCTTTTCACGAAGTCATCGGCGGCGTGCTTTTTCAGATCGTCCGACATCTTCTTCGGATCGTAGGACTTGCCGTGGTGCTCCTCGTACAGCCTGCCCCACTCCAATCCGCGCATTTCTGGGAGAACGTCGACAAACACTGTTGAAACCCAGTCGATCACAGTGTTGAAGTAAGTCTTCAGTTCATTGATGTTGTTGTCGTTGCGATGAGCGCTCATGTAGCCGCCGATCTCGCCCTTGCTCACCCAGTCCAGCGCCCGCTCTAGGAACTCCTGCCGGTTTGCGCTGCCCTTGATGTACGCGCTCCATTTCTGGATGTTCGCGTTCTGGCTGTTGCTGAACTCGGCCTTGCCAAGCGTCACGAACGGCCCGGAGTAGATGGCGTTCAAGAGCTCTTGGGGGTTGAGAGGCACGCCTGCGATGTTGATAGTCTCAAACCATTGCTTGATCTCGGTCTCAGTGCCCTTGCACTCGTAGATCAGCAATTTCGAGTCCCGAATTTTGGCTTGTTGGTCGGCGGGCAGGCTGTCGAAGTTCTTCGGATTGCCGTTATCCATGATCGCGAACTTGTTCGTAACGAATCGTCCGATACTGGTGATGCGCTGCTGGCCGTCCAGCACCTCGAACTTATCCTCCGCGACTTTGTTGAAGTAAATCAGCCCGAGCGGATACCCCTTGAGCAGCGAGTGGATGACCGCCGCCTCCTTCTTTCCGCCGCCGTCCGCATAGATATAGTTCCGCTGGTACTCCGGCTGAATAGTGAGCTTTCCACCCAGCCCGTACAGTCCCTTGCCCTCCAATTGGTTGTACACAAACCCGTCGCAGATATCGGCCACTTTGATATCGGTTCTCAGCGTGGTATTCACTTTTTCGCCCCCTTTGTGCGCCGAGTACGGCGGCAGATGAAGACTCTCTTGTATTGCTGGATGTAATACTCGCCGTCCACGACGTAGTAGGTCTGATCGGTCGGAGGTCGGTCCACCCTGATCGCTGCGCCGTCGTTCAACTTGGTTACGTTGCTTTTCCTTCCCGACTTGTCGACTTGAACTTGAATCTCGTACTTCCTTGTCTGCAACTTATAGCTCTTTTCGTATCCCAAAATCTCGAACTGGTCGGGGTTGTACTTGTCGAGAAAGGTGATGGGTACGCCAATCATGCCGTCGTAGTCGCTGGGGATCGCGTCGGTGAAAGGCACTTCGATGGCGTCGAAGTTGTCGTACCGGTCGTACGCTGCTTTGCCCTTGATCTCCTTGTGTCTACTGAACCGCAGATTGTCCTCAATGGTCATGAGGGGCAACTCCTGGTGGCGGCGCCCATGGTCCAGGTTTGTATACCAGCGGACGCCCTTGACGCGGATGTATTTGACGCCATTTTCGTCGACGCGCCAACCAGCCGCGTTCAGCGGATAGTGGTCTGGAACGCGAAACTCACGGTCGCCGCTGTGGATAGTGACTCCCATCCATAGCCTATCGGCCTTGATGAGCGGAAAGACCTCCTTGTATGTGATCGCCTGCATGTTTCCGATGATCAGGAACTTCTTGCCGTGCTCAACGAGCTGGGCAATGTACTCTCGAAAGAGGGAGAAGGGTGGGTTGGTGACAACGATGTCCGCTTCTTTCAGGAGCGCGACGCACTCGGGGCTGCGGAAGTCGCCGCCTTCCATGAGGCGTGTGCGGGTGTGGGGGTTCCGCTTCAGGAAGAGCTTGACGTCTTCGATGCCGATCGCGCCGTCTCCGTTGACATCCTTCACTTCCTCGATCTCGACGGCGATCGCCTTGGGCTTTTGGCGCTTGCCATTGCCCTCGTCGTACTCACCGAACGTGAGTTGTGCGCCGGCGATGGGAGAGCCGTCGTAGCTGGTGGTGACGAGTTTTTTGAGGCCGAGTTTGTTGAAGTTGGCGGCGAAGTACTTGAAGAAGTTGCTCTCGAAGGGATCGTCGCAGTTGCAGTAGACGACTTTGCCGCGGAAGGTGTCGGGGTCGAACTCCAGGTAGGCCTCGACCTCTTTCTGGATGTCGACGTACTGGGTGTAAAACTCGTCCTGCTTAGCCGACTTCGCGGCGCCCAGATTTCGATTCATCGTCTTGCTTACCATGGCGCAATTGGCTTCCTTGGGTTTCCTTGACGTCATTTCAGGCTAACAATGATTATATGGATCCGCATAAAACGCCATCCGACCTGCTGGATCGGCAACAAAAAACCCCTTAGACATGACGCCTAAAAGGGCGGTGTTTTCTGCCCGCAGATTTCCTGTTTTACGAGCAATTTCATGTGCTTTAACCACTTTTACCGTTTTAAATGATTCCTTGATGAGGTCACTGGCCTGCGCCGGATAGGTCATATCGCCTTTGCGAGGTTGTGGACTACAGGACGCTAAACGTCAAACCCCCAGCATAAGACTTTCGGGGAAATGCCTTTTGTTTTTCGTTGCAATTTTGTACCCACTGACTAAAGCCGTCGCCGCTATTAGGCAATCCATCGATGGAACTGTTATTCCTCGTTTTTGATATTCACGTCGCATTTCACCGGCTTTCTCCGCTATCTCACGAGTCACATTATCAATGCAACAAGCGTCTATAAATGCTTTCGTCGCCTTTCTCTCTTGATCCCTCATGCCTGCATCAAGCTCGTATACAGATAATGTGCTAATGCTGGCCCTACCTTCACGCCACAAATTCTCCAACAATTCTTTTGCATAGGCGTTTCCTCGCAGAAAATCAATTGCCACGTCCGTATCAACGAGAACCGTCTGCATAGTTTCTGTCGCCATCTTCTCGAAGCTCCTTTACGATATCTACACTGTCCTTTCCACGATCTTCCCAGCTCCCGAAACTCGCCATGGCCTTTTTGATCTTGATCGTACGAAGATACATCCTAAGAGCATCCGCGACGAGAGCACTAAAATTATCAGATACTATTTTGGATTCCTGTAAAAGGTCGTCCGGCAATGTTATGGATGTTCTGATCATGTCCCCACCTCCTTATTTGAGACACGGTAACACCATTCGATATGATTATCAAGTATTGTTTTTTGTGTTACTCTTTTGCAATGATGTGCTTTGCTTTCAAGCCTCCCTTCCCAGATGAAAGGCCTTCAGGTTGGCATCGACTACTTTCTTCGGAAAGACCTCCCAGAGGGTTTTTTCCCACATGGTGACTTCCAGATCCAGCCACTTGGACAGGACGCCCAAAAGAGCGGTATTTTCTGCCTTAAGATTTCCTGCTTTACGAGCAATTTCATGTGCTTTAACCACTTTTACCGTTTTAAATGATTTTTTGACGAGGTCGATGGCATGTTCGGGATAGGTCATATCGCCAAGATTGACTGCCGGTGGATAAAGCTCCAGCTCATTGATAATAATTCTGCTGTCCGGCTTGAGGTAGTCCAGATACCGGAGGGACTCAAGTTTTTCAAAAGCCAGGAGAATATCTACATTCCCTTTACGTTCAATGGGGGAATAGACTTTGGCGCCATAGCGGACATGACTGGTCACGCAGCCCCCCCGCTGGGCCATGCCGTGGACCTCGCTTTTCTTGACGTCCATACCCGCCTCCATCATTACCAGGCAGAGAATGTCACTGGCCCGCAGGATACCCTGACCGCCGACGCCGGCCATGAGGACGCTTTTGACTTCGGCCGGGTTTATTTGCTGAGTCGTTGATTTTTTTACCATGATTTATTCCACCTCCACAATGGCGCCGACTTTACAAACCTGCTGGCAGATAGTACAGCCGGTGCACAAATCGGCGTCGATAAAGGAATTCCCCTCCTGCTTCTTGGCGTTTCTGACAATCTGATCGGCAGGCATATCCGCGAACTTTCGCCAGGCGATGGGCGGGCAACCCAAACCGATGCAGTTTCGACAGCCGATGCATTTATTTACATCAACGCGCAGGGGCTTGCTAATTTCCGTCTGATGTCTCTTGAAGAGGACGCAGGAACGGCGGGAAATGACTACCGACGAACCGGGTCTGGCCAGCTCTTCCCGCATGACATCTCTCGTATTCTTGATATCGTATGGGTCGACGACCCGCACGCTGTCGATTCCGAGGACTGTGGCCAGGGCGGATATATCCACTTCCTTGGCCTTCACGCCCTGCAGGGTGTAGCCCGTAGCAGGATGTTCCTGCATCCCGGTCATGGCCGTGGTCCGATTGTCACAGATGACGATGACGGCCTCTCCCTGGTTATAGGCCATATTAAGGAGAGGAGTTATGCCGGAATGGATAAAAGTCCCATCCCCGATCACCCCGACAACCTTGCCCTTTCCTTTCTCTTTCAATGCCTTGCTCATCCCGTGGGCCATACCGACACTGGCCCCCATGCAGATGCAAGAGTGCATTCCTTCCAGTGGTTTCATAAACGAAAGTGTATAGCAGCCGATATCGCCGGCTACAAATGTCTTGAGCTTTCCCAGGACATGAAAAAGACCCCGATGGGGGCAGCCGGGGCAAAGATTCGGTGGCCGGGGGGGAATCACGACTTCGGGCAGTTCGACGGCGACAGATGGTTTACCTTTGAGGGCGGTTTCGATAACACCGGGATCAAATTCATTTGTGAAGGGAAAGACATCCTTGCCCGCCACCTCAATTCCCATCGCCCGGATCTGCTCCTCGATAAATGGATCTAATTCTTCTATTACATAGAGTTTTTTTACCTTTGCGGCAAATTCGCGGATGAGTTTTTCCGGCAGGGGATGTACGAGGCCAAGCTTGAGATAGGAGAATTCCGGGAAGACGTCCTTGACATAATTATAGGGCATCCCGGCGGTGATAACGCCGACCTCGGTATTGTTGATTTCCATCCTGTTTTCCCCAAAGGTCTCCGCATATTCCTTAAGGGCCTGCATCCGTTTTTCCACTTCCAAACGTCTGATCCGGGCCATTGCCGGCACCATGACATATTTTGACGGTGTGATTCGAATCTCCGTTTTGTCTTCCACGGGCAGAGGATCTTCTATGATCACCACTGATTTGGAATGGGAGACCCGGGTCGTGGTGCGCAAGAAAACCGGGGTGTCAAACTTCTCGCTAAGGGCGAAGGCGATCTTTATGAATTCTTTCGCCTCTTGAGAATCCGCAGGTTCCAGCATGGGAATCTTGGCGAATTTGGCATAGTTGCGATTATCCTGCTCGTTCTGTGAACTGTGGAGAGAAGGGTCATCGGCCGTGATGATGACCAGGGCCCCGTTGGTACCCGTATAACTAAGCGTGAAGAGTGGATCAGCGGCGACATTCACCCCGACATGCTTCATGGTGACGAGGGCTCTGGCGCCAGCCACGGCTGCCCCGATTCCTACTTCGAGGGCAACCTTCTCATTGGGGGCCCATTCGGCATAAACGCCGTCGTGTTTACAAAATTCTTCAAGTATTTCCGTGCTTGGCGTTCCCGGATATCCTACCCCGAACCGTATGCCCCATTCATAAGCGCCTCTGGCGATAGCCTCATTTCCCGACATCAATACTTTCATAATAACGCTCCCTGCTGCTTTCTATCCAAGACGGCTTCGTAAAAAGTTCGGATGCTGCGTTGCGCTGCATCCTTCGTCACTACGGCGTACGCCAAGTACGCCTCATTCCACAGGATTTGCGCGCCTTGCCTGCGAATCTTTTTTACGAAGCCGTCGAAGATGGCAAAATTTTCGACGGCTTACGAGTTCATCATCCAAGAATGGCAATTTTTCTTCCGATGATCAGCTTCATCGCCGGATCATTCGTTTTATCCATTGATTTCTGATAATACTCGACGGCCTTTTTATTATCCTTCATAGCTTCATAGGTTCTGGCAAGATTGCCCAAGGTATCTCCGGCAAAGGCTTTACCGGCCTTGGCATTCAAGGCCCTTTCATATTGCAATAAGGCGTTTTTATAATCTTTTTTTGCCTCATAGCAGCTGCCAAGGCCGTTGTAAACAAGGATGGTCAACTCATTTTCGCCCGATTTATCCTTGAGGTAGCCTTGAAAGGCCTTCATCGCCGCATCGATTTGACCGGTGTTTAGCCATGCATTCCCGATCCGGTACTGGGCGAGTGTCGCCGCTTCCGTGGACGGATATTTATCTATTACTTCCTGCAAAGGCTTGACGGCGGCGGTCGCATCCAGACCACCGGCCATTCTGATCCGGATTGTGTCCATGACGGCCTTATTGTAGAGGTTCATTGCCTTCGTCTCTTCCGTTTGCCGGTAATAGGCCCATCCTCCGATCAATATGAACACGGTCATCAAGATGGACGCTGCAACGGCGAGATTACGCTTGTGGGTCAGGACATAGTTAGATATTTGCCCCAGGAGCACTTGTAACTTGTCCGGTTCCGTTATTTCCTGTTTTGTTGCCTTATTTGACATGTCTTAGCTCCTGTTAAACTATTTTTTATTGATAAAGATGTCCATCAGGTTGTGGCCGGGAGTTACGATCAATCCGGAAGTCTTTGCCATCGTTTCTCCATAGGACAAACCGGAACGCCGGTTTTCCCCGGGGAGGGAAGAGTAGATGGCAAACGGACTGGGATCGGAGGCATGGGTGCGTATGCTCAATGGGGTGGGATGATCGCTCAGAACCATCACCCGGACATCTCCCAGTTCACTTAACCCCTTCAGGACCGTGCCGACGACCTTTTCATCGAAATCTTCGATGGCCTTGACCTTTCCCGCCAAATTCCCTTCGTGTCCCATTTCATCCGGGGCTTCCACGTGAACAAATAAAAAATCAAGATCTTTAAGGGCAGCAAGGGCCTTTTGCGCCTTGCCGACATAATTGGTATCCGTATAGCCGGTTGCCCCTTCCACATGAATGGGCCTGAGACCGGCATAAACGCCGATGCCGTTCAGGAGATCCACCGCCGAGATTATCCCGCCGGTGATATGATAGCGATCGGTAAGTTTTTCCATCCGGGGAGCCCTGCCCTGCCCCCATAACCAGATGGCGTTGGCCGGCTTTTTTCCTCTGCTTATCCTTTCGATATTAACGGGATGATTTTCAAGTACCACCTTAGCTTCTTTCATAAGGGAGTGGATTTCAGCAGCGCCCTCTCCCCGCGGCAGATAAACGTTTGTCGTCTGCCCGGTTATGTCATGGGGCGGTGTGGTAACCATGGTCTCTTTACCCCAACGCCACACAAGCAGATGGCGGTAACTCACCCCAGGGTAGAATTGAAAATCCTTGTTTCCAAGTTCACGGCCGAGGTCGCCGATGATCGCCGCCGCTTCGGCGCTGGTAATATGACCGGCAGAAAAATCATCCATGATCGGGTCATCGCCCCTGCCCAAAGCAACCAGATTGCAGCGGAAAGCGATATCCTGAGAATCAAGATGGATGCCCATATTGGCCGCTTCCAGAGGTCCCCGGCCGGAGTAACAGCATCCCGGATCATAACCGAGGACGGTAAGATTGGCGACATCGCTTCCCGGTTTGAAACCTTTGGGAATCGTATCTACCAACCCCAGGGTCCCTTCTTTAGCCATGAAATCCATATTGGCCGTCCGGGCCGCCTCAAGGGGAGTCTTGCCTCCCAGTTCATCCACAGGGTAGTCGGCCATGCCGTCTCCCAGCAATACAATATACTTCATCAGAGTCTTTCGTCCTCGATACGAATGAAAACGGTAGGTTCATGAACAATGTCCAATTGATCGATCCTCTGCAGGGCCTCCTGAACATCCCGCTCCCGGGCCTTGTGGGTGGTCATCACCACGGGCACGGCGCCTTCCTTTTTACGTCCCTTCTGAATCACCGAGGCGATGCTGATATTCATCTCCCCGAGAATACCTGCTATTTTTGAGAGGACCCCTGCCTTGTCCGCAGCCATAAAACGGAAATAATAATTCGTTTGAATCTCGGAAAATGGCACCAATCGGATATCATCAATAATGTCTTCTCCGAGCGAGCGATAGGGGACAAGACGGGAGACTCCATTAAGGATTTCCCTCGATATATCGACGATATCGCTGATGACGGCACTCGCAGTGGGCATCATCCCTGCCCCCTGTCCATAGAGGAATACCGAACCGGAAGCGCTGCCAATGATATGAAAGGCGTTAAAATTACTGTTTACATTGGCCAAAATGTGGTCGAAGGGAATCATCGTCGGATGAATACGGGCCTCTACAAGGTCCCCCCGCTCAAAGGCAAGGGCCAGCAGTTTGATGCGATAGCCAAACTCCTTGGCAAATTCTATATCCTGCTGGCTGATCCGGGAGATGCCTTCCCGGTAGATAGTTTCGATATCGACCCGCTTTCCATAGGCAAGAGAAAGGGTAATAGCCAGCTTATGGGCGGTATCGATCCCCTCGACGTCGAAAGTAGGATCCGCCTCGGCAAAGCCGAGGGCCTGCGCCTCTTTGAGAACGTCGGCAAAGGCTTTCCCCTCGTCCGTCATATTCGAGAGAATATAGTTTGAGGTGCCGTTCATGATGGCCATCAGTGACTTGATCCGGTTGGCTACCAGTGATTCCTTGAGGGTCTTGATGATGGGTATTGTCCCGCCGACACTGGCCTCAAAACGGATATCCACCTTTTCCCGGTTCGCGGCCTGAAATATTTCGTTGCCGTATGTCGCCAGCAGTGCCTTGTTGGCCGTCACAACATGCTTTTTCCTGCCCATGGCCTCCATAATGAAGGTCCGCGCCGGTTCATAGCCCCCCATGAGTTCAATAACGATTTGAATATCAGGATCTTCAAGAATATCTGCGGCTTTTGTCGTCAGGACATCCGACGCCATCGTCACAACCCGGGGGGTTGTAATATCCAAATCGGCGATTTTCTTCAAGACAAGACGGGCGCCAAGGCGTTTTTGAATAAGATCGCCGCTTTCCTGGAGCAGTTTCACTACCCCTGCCCCGATGGTTCCAAATCCTATTAATCCCAGTGAGATCTTCTTCATGAAAAGGTTCCCTGAATATTTTTCGCTCGTGTTTATAATAGACTACCGGTTTTGTCAAAAGAAATTGAAGGGATAATCCTATGGTTCATGGTGAATCCGGATTTTAAATAGCCCCCTTTTTCGATCTAATGTGCCTTGCCCTGTCCAGTTTTCGGGAGATCATTTTTCAATATTGATGTAAAAATTCATCAACATATTCCGGTGGGAAATGTTTATCCCGATATTTAAGAAGCGCCTTTTTCAGACAACATTGAAATGCATCAACGACAATGGGTTCGAAATGAATTCCGGAATCAGCCTGTAAAAGGGCAATAACCTTGTTTAGAGGCATACGATCATCTTTTAGTATCTCGCCAAAGGCATACTTGGGATAATCTCGTTTCGATGTCAGAGCGTCAAAAACGTCGGCAACGGCCATTATTTTTGATTCCAAGGGAATTTCATCACCAAGGAGTCCCCCTGGGTATCCTTTGCCATTGATCCTTTCGTGGTGACAAGAAGCGATTTCCGGAACCTTACGGAGATGCTCGGGGAAATGGAACTTTTCGAGGATGACCTTAGTCTTGACTGGATGGAGCTGCATCTCCTTCCACTCGTCAGGCGTGAAGGCGCCGTTTTTAGTTAGAATCTCGTCGCGAATGCCAATTTTCCCGATGTCATGGAGCAGGGAAGCATACTTTAGCATCTCACATTGGTCATTAGTGAGTCCCATTTCTCCGGCCATTAGCAGGGAATATTCTGTAACCCTTTCCGAGTGGCCTGCCGTGAAAGAATGTTTCGCGTCCACCGTGGCGGAAAGGGAACTGATGGATTGTTCGAAGGATAACTTCAACTCATCGACAAGAAGGGAATTTTCAAGGGCGATCCCGACCTGAGACACCAAACCTTTAATAAGTATTTCATCATCATGATCAAAACGATCCTTACCTTTTTTATTGATAACCTGAAGCACCCCGATATGGCGCATGCGACGGCCTCTTATGGGAATACATAGGACGGAGCGAGTTCGGAACTGGTGCAACTCATCATAGGTCCGATTGAAGTAGGTCAGTTCCCAGGCGTCTGCCACATTGATCATTTCTCCGGACTCGGCAACACGACCGCTGATGCCCTCACCCAGGGGAAGGCGTATCTGACCGATACCCTGGGCGACTCTCGTCCATATTTCACGCCTTTCCCAATCAACTACATAAAGGCTGGTACGTTCGGCCGCCATGGCATCCGTAACTTTGCCGATGATCAATGGAAAGAGGCGCTCAAAATCCAGCTCGGCGGTCAGATCCGATGCCATGGCGATCAGTCCGGCAAGAAGCTCCTTGATACGGTTTCGCTCCTCGAGCTGGTCTGCCGCAGTCTGGAATATCTCGTTGAAGGAACGAACGATACTTTGTATTTCATTTTCTTCGTTACCTTGTGGGGATTTGTTCTCTAAGCCGGCACGATAAATATCGTCGATTTGCAAATTCTGGCCGGCAAATTCTTTTTGCCCCGTACTGAGTTCCATTGTCTTTATCGTTATTTCGGCCGTTACCTTTTCCAGGAAACTGAACCATCTGAACATAAGAAAGAAGGTCAACAGGGGAAAGAAAAGGAGAACCATGAGGCCATAGGCAAAAACTTCGTTCAGCTTCTGGATATCATTTGCATCGAGGAGTGGGAACAGGTAGTAATGAGCGGCGAGAATAACAATAAGGACGGGTAAAAGGGCGGAGAGAAGAAAAGATATAAGAAAGATCTTCTTCGATTTTTCTTTGGATAATGAGCGAAAAAGGGACATCTGTTAATTCCGTTGTAAATACAACGCCATATATCATTGGCGACTTTAATGTAACCTTAAAAGCTTCAACTATCTAGATCTAGCGATTCATATCAAAATTGGTAATGGAATACAAACATTGATTACAACGAGGTGGAGGCTAAAGTTTTTTCTATCCTGCAATAATCATCAAATAGCAACTAGCATTACTGGAATTACTGGCTTTTGCTGGCAAGGTAGAAATGGCCATGGCTTAAAAAAAGTAAGGAGACGATGGGATGGAATCCTCCATAAAGCAACAAGGGGCCACGGTGATGATCCGTAACCCCTTGTTTTTGTTGGTGGGCCTTGGGAGACTCGAACTCCCGACCAATTGATTAAGAGTCAACTGCTCTACCAACTGAGCTAAAGGCCCTTTAATTCGAATAAAATCTTTATCTGGCGCGCCTGGTACGACTCGAACGTACGACCAACAGATTCGAAGTCTGCGACTCTATCCAACTGAGCTACAGGCGCCTTTATTTCAATCAATGGCGCGAGTGAAGGGATTTGAACCCTCGCCTCTACAGCTATCCATCTTAAATCATTGATGGTCAAATAAGACTGACCGCCAAATGACACTCCGCTAAAACGGTGACGTCATATAAACGAGGATACAGGTATTGTCAAGAAAGAATATTTCCACCCTGCCCGATTGATAACGGGGAGGGTATAATTCGATCCAAAACATGTGTGTCGAATTGATATCGATGGCTTTTGCAATAAACGATTCCACAGGCTTGCATCATTTATTATTCTTTTGACATGCAACACCTTTTCGCCTATATCCTTTTTCCAACAAGTTTTTGTCTCAAAGGCAATAACGATGAATATTTGGGGTGATTATGATCGTAGTAATCGGTAAAATTCTTCTGGGCCTGGGGTTGATGTTCACAGGCGTTCAAATGCTCTCATCTGGTCTCAAGCAAGTGGGTAGCAGGCAGTTCCGGATGCTGGCAACCCAGTTTGTCTCATCGCGGGCACGTGCCCTGGCTTTTGGCTTGGGGTCCGGGGCAGTTATGCAGAGCACCTCGGCAGCACTGGTCATTTTGGCAAGCCTGATCAGCGCCGGTATGCTCACAGTCTCGCAGGCGATCACAATCTTGAATGGATTCAGCGTCGGGAACTGTGTCCTCGTTTTTATCGTCTCCCTGGATATTACCGTAGGGGTAATGTTCCTTGTCGGCCTGTGCGGAATCGCCATGTATCTGACAAAAGATGAGAAATACCGCACATATTTTGTTATCGGACTGGGCCTGGGGTTAATTTTCTTCGGAATCGAGATGATGGTTGCCGGGGTTAAACCGTTACGGCAGGAGGCATGGTTTACCGGGGCAATGGCATTTAGCCGCGATTATTCCGTGCTGTCGATCATGGCAGGCGCTGCACTGGGATTCATAGCCCAGTCCTCGACGGCCGTAGCACTAGTGGCAATCGGGCTGGCGAGGGAAGGTATCCTGACGGGTCCGCAGGCATTCCTGTTTATGTATGGCGCGGCGATCGGTTCGACCATTTTCAAGGTTATGATCGGACAGGCGTTTCGCGGCACGTCGCGACAGCTTGTACGCTTTGTAAACATGTTCAATGTCTTTGGGGCGGTTGTTTTTATTCTGCTCTATTACGTAGAGGTCTATTTGCACGTTCCGCTCGTAATGGCCCTGCTGAATTCTTTCATTCCGGACCTGGACGATCAGGCAGCCTGGGTGTTCCTGCTGTTCAATCTGACCTCGGCAATCTTTTTTATTACAATTAATGGACCGCTGACCCGCTGGCTGGCAATATCTCTCCCGCCATCAGAAGAAGAAGGGCTATCCCATCCTAAATATCTATCGGAATTTCAACCGGAGGACCCGGATACGGGCCTTGAACTGATCCGCCTGGAACAGACGCGCGAATTGGAACAGATCGCGGCATTTGTTTCTACGGCAAGAGAAGATTATGACGGTACAGATCTCGATTCCCGTTATGTTGCCTTCAAATCCCTTTCGAGCGAGGTTGCGGCGTCGACAGCGACGGTGGCATCAATGCAGATGCCATCGCAGACGGCTAAGAATCATGCATATTTTCAGACACGTCAGGCTTTGCTTGATCAACTTGCCGACAGTACCGCATCAGGTGTAAAAATCATCTTGCAGGCAAGGACATATCCTTCAGTGAAGGAGCTTTCGGACGCTTGCATGGAATCGATAGACTTCCTGCTGAACTTTGCCGCCGATACCGAGAAAACGAACGCTCCGGAGCAGGTCCGGATGCTCCAAGACCTCTGTTCGAGCAATGGCCAGACAATGGAACAACTGCGCAAGGCATATATGGATAGCGACAAGCTCGGTTCGGCAAATGACAAAGGATGCCTACTGGACCTGACAGTGATGATGGAAAAGGTCATCTGGCTGCTTAATCGTTTGATTAGTCTTATGCAATCTGACGCTGATCGACATTAAACGTGGATTCAAATGGCACACAAACACAAAAAAAAGAAACAATCCATTGATCCTCAGGATGTTTTAACAGGGAAAACATCTTTGAGTTCTCTGGAGTTAATCCGCATGATCCATCGGGTTAATCCAACCGGGGAGGAAGTGAGCCCGGAAGAAGCGTCTCAGCGATACCAATTAAAGACAAAGCTGCAAAGTCTTTTGATAAGGCTTTACAATCATCAATTGCGTGTAGAGCAGACGGACGCAAATCAGCCGCAATTGATCGGACTCAGGCTTCTGCATTTTGGCGAGGATGCCTGTCATGCCTTTATGCAGGAACTCGATGAAGATGCCAGGTCATGGGTACAGAGGCAAATCGACGACGACAATTTCGATGATGAATCGGTTTCATCAGTGAACACATCGGCCACCTTTCTTTCATCCTGGCAGGATCTTTCAGCAAATGACGGAGGGACGACGAATTTCACCTCTTCGGAAGAATTGGTCGTTCTAGGAAGAGAAGCCCTGGAAGAGTATGATTATGAGAGGAGTGAACTTTATTATCGGCAAGCGTTTATGCTTTCACCGAGTAATGTTGAGTTAGCCTTGTTATTGATAGATCTCTGGATCGATCACTTGGCGGCCTATGAAAAAGCTCTTGCTTTTGCTGAAAAGCTTTCAAAGCAAATGATAAAAAACAAAAATGTAAGGATTCGTCTTGGATTAGCTTGTGCACGAATAAAACGTATTGATAGCTCTCTTGACTGGATTGATATGATATTAGAACCTGCCGCAGCAGAAATCTATTATCTGGCGGTACAGTCTTTTATCGAGGATCATGACGCCCCTCGAGCCTTGGACGCGCTGGCGTTGCTGAAATCCTGCCAATCAATCGAGTTTGCCGCAAAGGTCCTGCATCTGGAAAACGGTATCAAGGCATTGCATGTCAAAACCCTTGCGCCTCTTGAAGAGGAAATGAACCAGGCATGGCAGAGCGGTGCTTTTGAAAAGGCTTCCCAGCTAGCTAAGGAGCTGCTATCTTCACTGCCCGACAACAGATCGGCCAGGAAAGTCCTTCATGAGTTTAAAGAATTGGAAAAAAATAGAGATATCGAACGATGGTTGCAATTCGCGGACGAAGCAAAGGACCGGAATGATCTTGTTGCCGAGGCCGACATGTTGGGTCGGGCGGTCGCGACGGGCCATATTTCCGATACATTAATACAAAGACTTAAAAAGGTGAAGCAGGAGATTCGTTGCAGACGCGAAGAGAAGGAGATTGAAAATGTCATTACGTCCGTTAACAAGGGAGACTTTAAAAAGGCACTTTTATCCTATATGGAATTGAATTCCTCCCAGAGGGAGCAGCTCCGAAATAGCCTTGGCTTTCCGCATTTTCTTTGGATAGACCAGGCGCTGGAAGCGGAAATATCAGTAAAACCGGAAATATTTGCCGAGGCTGTCATTGCCATTGGCGAATCGCAAGCCGCTTTGGAAAGAGGGGCAGACCCGCAGCATGTCATAGATCAGGTTCAGCTTTATTCCAAAACGCTTCATTATATTCCTCTGATGCACGATATATTGCGACAGGCGGAAATGCTGCTAAAGACTCAAGAGCGCTCAAAAAATCAAGACCTTTTAAAACAAGCCCAAAAAGCCCTTGCCAATAATGATATCGAACTGACGCGTGAACTTCTTGAAAAGATAAAAGTGAAGCGTTTAGAGCATAACGATAAGAACCTATACGACAATATTTCGGGATTATTTAATAAATTGGCGGAGATTCAAACACTGAGTCAAGTATTTGCAGAGCATTTGAACAGTAAGGATCATATCGCTGCACGAGATATTGCCGGTCGCCTGGCAACTTTGACCCAAGGCGAGGAGAATGCGGCGTGGAGAGAAAAAATTGGATATTCCTCCGCCCGGATCAAAGCGGAATGGCACCTCACAACTGTGGATGTTGCCTCCTTGCCTCATTGTTACAATCTCTTGGACCTGAAGGATATTTACGACCACCGGCAGATATGCCTCTTACCGGACGGACGTCATCTTTTGCTCGCAACTGGACACAGCCACTGGATCTTTCTGAGAATATTCTGTCTTGAAGACCGGGAATTTAAAAAAGGCTTTATCTTACGATCTCCCAAGGCAATAGATCATTTGAACGTCACCCCCTCCGGGAATATCATTTGGATTGCCGGGGAAATCGGCTATTTGATTGCCGTTTCTCTTGACCCCTTCGATATTGTTTTTGGAAAGGACTTCAGCAAATTCATTGGCGACAGTTGGGATTGTGAAGACGAATGGATATTTCCCCGGAATCGATACCTGTGGTTACATAAAGGTGGCATAAAAGAAAATCGCGAGATGATCATCGAAGTCATTGATATCGATCAGCGCCGAAAAAATCGTTATATCGAATGCACCGGCTTTCCCATTATAATCAACTGCGGCGGAGAATTCCGCATCGCCATGTCGAGTTATAATACGAAATCCGTACGTATTTATTCTGAGAGCGGAAAACTTATTGATAATCACACCTTGGAAACATCAATCGTTTTCCATGAGGCTGCATTGCACCCCAATGGCGTGGATTTTGTGTTTATGCCTTATGAAGATTCGATTTCCGATACATCGGGCGAAGAGTCGAAGAATGGAGAGGATTTTCTTCTGACATTGGAAGTCAGGCCTGATGCTAAAAAGAAAAATAAGCCGATCGAGATACCCGATACGAATGGAGAAGCAATGCATTCGCTGTTTACATCCATGGAAGCAGGCATTATCTATACCTATTTCGAAAATCACTCGAAATCAAATGGACGGTATAACCTTGCCGCCTGGAAACCATCGGAACATGGATTGAAGATGCTCTACCGCGTTCCGGCGCCCCGCAATTTCATTTACGCGACTGATGAACTTTCGAAGCGCGTTGCAGCGATAGAGATTTCGAACACCCGGCTCAAGGCGGTTATTCTCGATGAGCATCCGCCCGAATTTGACCTCGATTTATATAGAAGCGATCCTGAAATGGATATCCCCCCATTCAATCCCCCTTGGTCTTGCTCTTCCCCAACCGGTCCTCTAAAGGCGATATCATTGGCGCTGGTGGCGAAAATGCAGTTTTCTCCCCCCAAGGATGTTTACCGTACTATCGATGAGATGAAGGAAACCGCCGGGGCGGATGAGATAGCGGCGTTTGCGGATGCCCTGGCAGTAATGAATTATTATGAACAAAGTCGTGATCTTGAATCATGGATGAAAGAAACATACCCGGATTACTATATCGTTCAAATCAAACTTGCTGAGGATGCACTGAAAGAGGCTGATTGGCAAGGTGTTATCACCATAATCACTGGAATAGACTTCGAGGGTAACAGCGATGATGGAAGCCACCGTCATTCATGTCATTTGCTTGGTATGGCGTATTTTGCCACGGGGAACGTAAAAAAGGCGCTGAATACCTGGAAAAATGGCTTACAATACGAGAATGGGAAATGTGATCTTGGGCCGTATATAGAATATGCAGAACTATCTCTCCTGTCACCAAATGAAAGGGAAAAACGCAAAGCCGGGAGTCGTATCGCAAAAATGCTGAACCTCTTTGATAATATCGATGATCTTATGGCTAAAGGTGAATGGGATGCGATCACAACACTTATCGAAACTGACTACCATATGGAAAGATCTGATGAGCAGATACTCGCCAGACTTGCACAAGCATATCTGAATATTAATTATGAGGCCGGTGCGGTGAGGCAGTTTGGCAAGATCATCTCATTGGTAAATTATTGCAACCGTTTCAAGAAGTCACACAAGAGCCACTTCTGCCTTCCTCCCTGTATTGAAACATGGTCGAATGAACGATTAAATGATGTTTTCGTGCAAGCCGAACACTGGCTTAGCAGAATATAACAGGACACATTAAGAAAAAAGATACGAATTGTTGGAGCTTAAGCTTACTTGATGACCGCACCCTGTTGCAGTGGTCATCGACTTTCTTTTTAAGTGATTTTTTACAAGTGCCATCTCTTGAAGAGACACATAGCTAGAAATTGTCAATCTATGAACCTATAGCCCTTTTCATTGAAAAGCCGCAGACAGATATCGACAACTTCCGGATCATAGAGAACACCCCTGTTCTTGGTGATTTCTTCCAATGCCGGAGCTATCCCCATAATAGGACGGTAAGTACGATGTGAAGCTATGGCCTCCACCACATCAGCTACCATCATAATCCGTGATTCCAAAAGAAGGATGTCACCTGTTAAGCCGTTAGGATAGCCGGAACCATTCATCCGCTCATGATGCTGAAGGATCATGAGCGCTATTGGCCAAGGGAATTCTATATCCTTCAGTATGTCATGCCCGGATTGCGGATGCATCTTAATTAGATTGAATTCAATATCTGTCAATTTCCTCGGCACGATGAGTATCTCGACAGGAATGGATATCTTGCCTATATCATGAATAGTGCTGGCCACGCGGAGACCATCAATCCGGTCTTTGGAGAGCCGCATTTCCGCCCCAATGCTACAGGACAAATCGGCCATCCGCCGCTGATGGCCTGCCGTGTATGGGTCTCTCGTTTCCACAAGGGAGGCGATCGCCTGGACTGTTCCTCCCAGAGATTCCCTCAATTGCTCAAAACTCCGCTGTCGATCCTTCTCCAGCTGTTTTCGCTCGGTAATGTCTCGAATACACTCAATGGCTGCTATTATTTCACCTTTTTCGTCACTTAGGACAGAGGCCGTTGCCGAAAGGTGCATATTACCACTGGGGAGATTAGGTGTGTAGGATTCACCGGAGAGAATCTCTCCTTTCCTTTGAATCGTGGAATATTTCGATTCCATTTCCGCTTGGGAATGAAGGGCCAGGTCGATCAGGATCGGACTTCTTTCCCCATCGAAAGGTACGGCATATTCATAGTCATCCTTACCGAGCATTGCTTCCGCTTTGACCCCTGTCATCTTCTCGATGGCCCGGTTCCAGGCAATGACTTTGCCTTCCTTGTCAATGACTAGGGTGGCATCAGGAAGAAAATCTATTATGTCTGCTAATTGCCTTTTACTCTTTGTCAATTCTTCCATTTCTTGCATGGAGTCGGTTATATCCTGAGTCGCCACAACAGTAACTGCGGAAAGATCTTCCGTCTGGAGCGTTGCGGCTGATAAAATTACATCTCGAAAGATGCCGTCTTTGCGCCTGTGTCTTGTTTGGACAGAAGCCAAACCGCGTTCCACTAGATTCGCATATAAATCACGGCTGACCCGTTCATACTCCTCTTCCGTTTCGTACAGTATCCGGGTCGTATGTCCGATAACATCGTATTCGGAATAACCAAATGTTTCACACCAGGCTTTGTTAACGCTCTGATAAACACATTCTTTTATGATGTAAAGGCTAACAGGGGTTGCTGCAAATAAGCTACGGAGATTCAATTCAGTTCGTTTACGATCACTGATGTCCCTGAACATACTGATAATATATTCTTTCCCATCTACAATAATTTGCGTGGCGCTTACATCTGTAAAAAGTACCATTTTATCTTTATTCATTAAAGGTATATCATGCGCAATCGGTATTTCCTTTCTTATGAGCTTTTCGTATTGCTCAATAACGTATGGTAAAGATTCTTCCGGATGGAAATTATCCATCCTTAACTCCCCCAAATCTTCTTTTTTATAACCTATCATTTCGCACATTTTTTTATTAGCGGAGGAGAACTTTCTGTCGCATGCATGGACTAAAAGAATCCCGTCTGACGCCGAATCAAATATCGTTCTGAACTTCAATCCCTCATTTTTAATTGCTTCTTCAGACTGCTTACGCTCGGTGGCATCGCGGGCAATCGACATCATGCCAATAATAACGCCATCGCGTATAAGAGGAGAGCTGTTGATTTCTAGATGCTTTATATTTTCATCTTTGGTTATGAAATCGTAAATTTTCGCCGGAATTGTGCCACCATTCAAGATTACATGTGCATCGGCTACCGACCGCTCAAAAGACTCCTGTGTAAATAGATATGCTAAATCGGAAACAGAGAGATTGATAAAATCTTGCGGTTTATACCCCAAGATTCTCTCTACGCATGGAGACATGCTTGTAATATAAAGATTGGTGTCAATAGTATAAATAACGTCCGAGGCATTTTCAACTATCAGCCGATATCTATCCCCCCATGTCTTAAGTTTCTGATTATCAAGCTCCAACTCCGACATTTTCTTTTCGAGCTTACTAAAGAGAATTTCATTGTATCGTCTGAAGAATTCCATTTCTTCCCCCAGGGGTTTTGCCGCTGTGGGGTTAAGCGTTTTCTTTTCTGCCAATAGATCGATAAGAATATTAATCAATTTTTCTGGCTTCTGTGGTTTGGGAATGAATCGATCCGCGCCGAGAGCCAAAGCAAATTTTTCGTACTTCGGTTCCATGTAGCTGTCTGTGTAGAAGACAAATGGAATATCTTTGAGTGTATCATCTGATTTGCATTGCCGGCAAAAGGTGAAGCCATCCATAATCGGCATCACAAGGTCCGAGATAATCAGATCCGGGGGGGTAAGAAGCGCTGTATTCAAGGCATCCCTGCCATTTTCAACGGTTATAGTTTCATATCCATACTCCCGCAGAAGGACGTCCAGGAAGTATCGATTCTGCTCTTCATCATCGACAATCATGCACTTAATCATGGCTAATCCTCCATTTTCCTTCCGTATTCCCTGGGTATGGTTGTTACTGCTCTCATGGTTAAATCCTCTCTTAGCATTATATGGATCAAAATGACTCCAAAGAGGCCCTCTGTAGTAAGAGTCGTCTTATTTTTGACCGTTCACCAAGAAAACCGAAAACTCCATTGAGCCTCCTTCTTCAACATTCCTGATGACTTTCGCGGCTACAGTGTATCTGATATGTTGGAATCCTGCCTTCTCAAAAAAAGCTTTCACATGGGATCTCTCAAATCCGAAATGAAACACACCCTGGTTATCCCTATGAAATAATCCATCAGCAGGTTCAAGATCAACTATGCACAAACAGCCACCGATATGTAAATATTTAGAAAGCTTCTTTATCAGGATTTCCGGTTGTTGAATATGATGTAAGGTCATGCTGCTCATGATCAGATGGAACCTGTCATGCAAAACTTCATCGGTTTCCATATCATGATGCAGGGTAAAGACATTGGTTAATTTCTGCCTGCTGATCTTGTCATTCAGAACACTCAGCATTCCTTCTGAAGAATCCATCCCTGTGTAAGAAATTGACATGATTTTTTAAAATATGAATTCTTGAGTCATCCTAATGCTCTTTCCTCTGATTGAGATTCAGAGGCTGCACATTTCTCCCTATAGTGGTTTATTCTCCTGTTGAGGAAAGTCTTCCCAAAATGTCAGTTCATTGCTCTTGCACCGGTAAATATCAAGAATTGCAGGATAGAGATCATTGCCAATGTATTCCCTTGTGATTTGCATATCTCGACCAAGGTAAATTTCTACATCCTGGCTGAATTGTCGTGTTTCATAACTCACATGGGACATAGGGACAATCATTTCACATCCTCTCAATTTGTTCTTCAAGTCATCCCACGATATTCCTTTCATGAGAGAATTTATCTCTCCTTTAAACCTATCATCGATCTTATCTATAACAAACAAAAGGGAAATATAATTTGATATTGCCTCCCCTTTCTTAGGTTTCGAAATCCTGCAAAGTCCCTGAACATTCTCGTTCTGATCGACGGCTAATTGGAAATCAAAAAAGGCTAGCAGATCTTCCCTATCAAATTGACCGATGAATTGTTCTTCTAAGTCAAAAATATTTTCATTGCTCATATGGCCTTCCTTTGTAATTTTGCCGTTATCCATAATTTTGTTGTCCGTTAAAACCTCTAATGATTATTTTTTCTCACTTCTCCTGAAAGTACATATCTTGCGTATTCATTCGGCATCATAAAACATTTTTTGCCAATCTGCCATAGCTTGTATAGCTTGGTGTAAATCAATGGTCATAAAGCCTGCAATCTTCCCTTCAATTAAGAGCACCTGACTTTTATTTATGCGGATCAGTTTACGTATTTCCTCCGTCGTTCCGTATCGCTTGACCAGGTAATGTAATCTCTCGTTAATGGCTACGATGGTGTCGTGCAATACCCGTTTATCGGCGTCGAGCCATGAGTTCATCGCATTCCAATCTGGAAGGAATTCTATTTCCATTGGTCTTTGTCATATTTCTTATCCAAGATTAGTTATGATGACTGAGACCCTAAAATGCTAACCAGAACCATTCGATCTCTCTGTTCATTGTCAAAGTCAATCAGAACAATCTGTTGCCAGCTTCCAAGAATGAGACGGCTTTTGATCAGAGGAACGGTTAGAGATGGTCCAAGAAGTGCTGCCCTTACATGGGCGTAACCATTTCCATCACCCCACCTGGCGTCATGTCGATATGGAATTCCCTTCGGGGCAAGGCGCTCTATGGCATCTTTCAAATCCCAAACAACACCATTTTCATATTCGATGGTCGTTACCGCCGCTGTGGAGCCAGGCACAAAAATGAGAACCTGTCCCTCCGTTAACCCTGACTCAGTGGCTTTACTTGATACATGGGGCGTAATGTCGATGATATCAGTATCACCGCTGGTTTTAAAAAACAGATGATAATTTGAGATTTTTAATTCCATGTATCCATCCTGCATATGTCTTTCTTTTTGTAGTCAAGTAGTTCATCCATATCATGATTCCTTATTAAGGTAGCGATTAATCTTAAACAATCTTCTTTCCCAGATCAAAAGCCTCCTGCATGACTTTCTTGTTCAACTTGATCCTGCCGGCATCCATGGCATTTCCATAGACCATGCCGACAAGTTTGGCTACTAAATATCCAAAGGCATTTTGAAATTACCCAGATTTATACCCTTTATCTTCAATCCTTTATTGATTGTGGTGTTTTTCTCTGTTCGTCATCGCGCTCTTGAAAATCATGCAATCAAGTCTTTTTCGAGCAAGTCGATTGTTGCCAGGCATATCATTGGATCTTTACTGCCTCTGGGACCCGCAACATTAAGCACTTTAATGTCATTTGCAGATCAAGAGCAGATTATTTTTAATTTACCACAATGATTATTTATCGGCAAGAGTCTCTGTCTCACTTCGGGTTGTCAGAAAATGGTGGATAACCATGTGGATTTCGTGTAGATTGACAGTATGAATACACAGAGGGGTCCAAAGAAGCAAGAAAGACCCTTGACGGGCTCGACACGGCGTTTTCGGCACATTTTTGAACATTCTCCCGCCATGGTCTATCTGAGCGACACTGCCGGCGTAATCCTGGACATGAATGAAGCAGGCGTAGCAATGCTGGGCTACGGCTCTCCCGAAGAGGTCCTCGGTCTTGATTCCTCTCGCCATCTCTATATCGACCCCGAGGACCGCCTGCGGTTTTTGAAGACCATCGAACAGACGGGATCCGTGCAGGATTTTGAAACAAGGTTTCGACGCCGCGACGGAACTATCCTCGACGTGAGGATTACCGCCACGACGCGGCGAAACAGGAAAGGGTGCGTCGAAGGATACGAGGGGTTTGTTCTTGATGTTACGGACAGAAAAAGAGCAGAGCGGGCACTTCATGAATCTGAGGAGAAATACCGTACAATGGTTGAAAACTCCCTTTCAGCAATCTTCATTCATCAGAAGGGAATTTTCCGCTTCGTCAATCAGCGCCTTGCCGAAATGATGGGGTATGACAATGCCGAGGAGATCCTGAACAGGCATTTCTGGGAGTTCGTTCACCCCGATGACCGGCCGCTCGTGAAGGAAAGGGGTCTAAGCCGTGAGAAGAGCCAGGTCTTTCCGCGTCAATATACCTTCCGCGTGATAAAGAAAGATGGTTCCACAAGCTGGGTGGATTTACGGGCCACCCACGCCACCTATCTCGGGGAGTCTGCGGTGGTCGGAAACTGCATCGATATCACCCAGAGCATGATATCCGAAGAGGAGATCCATCACCTCTCAAGGCGTCTCATTGAAGTAAGCGAAGAAGAAAAAAAAGGTCTTGCCGCTGATCTTCACGACGAGTTTGGCCAAGCCTTGACCTCCCTGCACTTCGATCTCGAATCCTTGCAATCGTCCCTTACAAACGAATTTCCGGAACAGAAACAGCGATGCAGTAGTCTTCTCCAAAGGGTTGAAATGCTTGCGGACAGTGTGAGGAAAACCACATCCTACCTTCGCCCCGACCTGCTTGATCATCTGGGACTGGTACCCACTCTGGAATGGTTTATTCACGAGTTCAATGTGCGGTGGCCGAACATCCGGATTGAATTTCAAGCCCTTGGCCTGAAAAAGCGGCTGAACCAACAGATCGAAATCGTTCTTTACCGTATCTTTCAGGAATGCCTGACCAATATATCCAAACACGCCAAGGCGACACAGGTCGAAATCATGCTGACCTATAGCCATCCCCGGGTCATCTTCACGATCAGGGATAACGGCGTTGGATACGAAACGTCGTCTCATCCCTCATCATCGCTCAGCCCGGCTCGAGGCATTGGCCTGCTGAGCATGAGAGAGCGTGTTGCCTCCTGCGGGGGTACGATTGATATCGCATCCATTCCCGGGAAGGGAACCACGATCAGGGCCAGCATCCCGGTCCAGTAAGGGGATCTCATGAAAATAATCAGAGTCCTCATCGCGGATGACCATGCTATTGTCCGGGATGGCTTGCAACAGCTTCTCAAGAGCCAGCCGGACATGGAGCCGGCTGGCGAAGCCGAAGACGGACAACAGGCCTTGGAGCGGGCTAAAACGCTGCGTCCAGACGTCATCCTTATGGACATCGCCATGCCCCGCCTGAGCGGGATTGAAGTTATCAGTCTCATCAGAGAGGCGGTGCCAGCATCCCAGGTCGTAGTCCTGTCCATGCACGCCAAGGAAACATATGTGCAGCAAGCCCTCACGGCGGGAGCACGTGGTTATGTCCTCAAGGCCTCTCCCAGCCGAGACATTATCGATGCGATCCGGGCTGCCTATCGGGGCGAATATTTCCTCAGTTCCCGGCTGCAGGCGGAAGTAATCGGAAAGTATCTCCAAGCACGGCGAAACGTTCCCTCGATGCGCAGCTACGATCTCCTGAGCGAGCGGGAGCAGCAGGTATTCCGTCTGGTGGCACAGGGCCGCTCCACAAGCCAGATCGCCGATATCCTCTGCATCAGCCCAAAGACTGTGGAAAAACACCGTACCGGCCTAATGAATAAACTGGATGTTCATGATCGTCTCGATCTCTTGAAATACGCTATCAAAATCGGTGTCGTCGATCCCGACCTCTGGGAAGACTAAAAGCTTGTCCTAGCCCAAAAAGTAGGGTGCCAACCTTAATGAATGGGGTCCGCCCCCCATTGTTTCCTTCCAAGATATTTCATAAAAGTGCAGCAGGTTAAAAAGATTCAGCCAATTTTCTAAATATGGAGGTGAAAAATGAAGATAGCTGTTGTGGGAGCGGGATCATTGGGTACGATCATCGGTGCTCTGCTGGTCAAAGGCGGCCGAGACGTCACCCTGGTCGATGCAAATGTGGAACATGTCAAAGCCCTGAATGAAAAAGGGGCGCAGATCGTGGGATTTCTGGAAGAGACCGTTCCAGTCAAGGCAATTATGCCGGCACAGATGGAAGGAAGCTATGATCTCGTCATTTACCTGGTCAAAACGACCTTAAACCATGTCGCCTTACCTCAAATCGTTTCACATCTGCATGAGGAGAGCATCGTCCTGACACTGCAGAACGGCCTCCCCGAAGATGCAGTGGCCGAATATGTGGGAGCGGCAAGAACCCTCGGCGCCGCCGTTGGTTGGGGAGCCACCTGGATGGCCCCCGGTGTATCCCAACTGACTTCTCCGGAAGACAAGATGACCTATGACGTCGGCGAAATCGACGGCCGGATGACGGAGCGTCTGGAGAAGATCAAGGAGATTCTGTCTCCAGCCGGGATTCCTATCATCACTGACAAACTCATGGGTATCCGCTGGACCAAGCTCCTCGTCAACTCAACCTTCAGCGGCATGTCGGCGGCCCTGGGCTGCACCTACGGAGACATCCTCGACAACCCCAAGGCCCTGGAATGCGTGGCCCACATCGCCAACGAATGCCTCGCCGTAGTGCGCGCCCTCGGTGTCAAACCCGAACCGATGCAGGGCGTCGATGTGGGAATCCTCGCCTTCCAGAACCGGCAGCAAATGAAAAAATCCTTCATGCTTTACCAGATGGCGTTCGGTCCCCACCGCGCCCTCAAGGCAAGCATGCTCCAAGATCTGGAAAAGGGGCTGCCCTGCGAAATCAACACGATTAACGGCAAGGTGGCCGAAATGGGCTTCAAGGCCAGCGTTGCCACTCCCGTTAACGACAAGATCGTGGAAATCGTCAAGGCCTGCGAGGAGGGCACACTCAAGCCGGAGATGGCTAATCTGGATCTCTTCGTCCTCCCCGAAGTGCCCGAGGGGCCCACAGAGACCCCCATTGTAAAACCAGTTGTGACCGGAGCCGAGGGATCACGGCCCGCACGGAGCAAGATCCCGCATCACAAACGGATCATCACTTGCGCCATTACAGGCTCTATCCATACCCCTACCATGTCGGAGCATCTTCCCATCACTCCCGACCAGATTGCCCAGAGCGCCCTCGACGCCGCCAACGCCGGGGCCGCCGTCGTTCACATACACGCCAGGAACCCCGCCGACGGCATGCCAGTAGCGGATCTGAAGATCTTCGACGAGATCATCAACAAGATCCGGGAAAAGAACAAGGACCTCATCATCTGTATCACCACTGGCGGCGGAGCCGGGATGACCGTGGAGCAGCGGGCCTCTGTAATCCCCCGCTTCAAGCCCGAACTGGCCTCCTGCAACCTCGGCTCCATGAACTGGGGCGTCTTTTCCCTGGCGGAAAAATTCACGGAATTCAAATATCCCTGGGAGGGGGCGATGATGGAGCTGGCCAAGGGCTACGTCTTTCAGAACACCTTCGCCGATCTCTTCAAGATGACCTCCATCATGGCGGAAAACGGCACAAAGCCAGAATTCGAGGTCTATGACGTCGGACACCTCTATAATTGCGGGTATCTTCTGATGGCAGGCCATATAAAGCCCCCCGTCTATCTCCAGTTCGTTACGGGGATCCTCGGCGGGATCCAATCGACCCCTTACGATCTCGTCAACCTCAACACGACGGCGGACCGGGTCTTCGGCCGGGGTAACTATCAATGGTCAGTTATTGGCGCCGGGCGCAACGAGTTCCCCGTCTGTACCCAGGGCCTCTTCCTGGGAAGTCACGTCCGCGTCGGCATGGAGGACAATCTCTATGTGAAGAGGGGCGTTCTGGCGAAAAACAACGGCGAGTTGGTGGAAAAGATGGCCCGGATCATGGGCGAATTTGATTTTGAACCGGCCACGCCCGATGAAGCCCGGGAAATCCTTGGATTAAAAAAATAGTCCGATCAGATTGGATATACCGACTATCCATGCGGATGAGATTTATTCTAAAAGGCAGCGTCCCAGGGCGTTGCCTTTATACTTTCCCTAAGACGATATGACTGATTTTATTGGCAAATAATGGGGTGAGTGAAGGGATTTGAACCCTCGACCTCCGGGGCCACAACCCGGCACTCTAACCAACTGAGCTACACCCACCATATTCTCTGGTACGCCTGGAGGGATTCGAACTCTCGACCCACGGATTAGAAGTCCGTTGCTCTATCCAGCTGAGCTACAGGCGCACGCTTATTTAAAAGAGGGTGGCTAATATCTCTTTTGACATTTTTTGTCAAGCGCCAATCCCATCTCTATATATGGCAGTGTCCAGTCATCTGACGAAACCAGCTATACCTTTGTATTTAAATCCTTTTTTGTAAATACCTTCACCTCTCGGATCAGGCGAGAAAAAATATTGTTCTGTTGACGGATGCTGCCAGCTGTACAATTCGCGCGTATTAGGCAGGCGGCTCGTGGCAATGTTGCCGATAGTCCCTTCAAAGACATATTCCCGGGATAATTTCCCTTCACCGTTTGACTCGTAAGAATAGAAATGTAATTGTTTTCGTGGATTGTACCATCGATAAAACTCTGTTGTTCCGGGAGTCCCCGGAGTGAAGAGCCTGAACGCGATCCCTTCCTTTCGATAGTATTTGAAATAATCCGATTTTGTTTCTCCCTGAGGATTAGTGCTGAGTAGGACATCGTTCCCGAAGCTGTATCTGTAAACATCCAGTACTTTCAGACCTGTTTCCATCGACACTTCGACAAATAGTTCAATAGCAGCTTCACCACCATTCGATTCTACTCTCATTTCATGTCCGTAAGTACCCGGCGGCAAGCGTGAGGTGTCAACAGAGACATGAAGATAATCAATCTCTCTGGTGGTAACTCCAATTTCCGGAAATATTCTTATCCACTTTCCATTTCCCCGGGAAATCTCTTTACCAGTTATCTTTATGCCTTCGATAACGACTCGGCCCATATTATTGACCACTGTCAGCGTGTGTGATCCAATCCCAATAGCTTCGTTGAGACGATATTCGGTGGTAACAGTTTGCTCATTAAAGGCATCGATATTGGCTATTATCCTATTATCGAGGTAAAGGGTTATTTTGCCTGCTGCCGGTGATTTCCAGAAATAGAGGATAACCCCCGAGCCAGAAAAACGGTATTTCAGGACACTATTCTTATGGGCTTCCGGATAACCATCCACCTCCGACCATTGGCCGGTAAACTCCGTATGATCTTTTCCCCCATTTCCAGGTCCCGCCCGGTATTGGCCCGTTCCTTGGTCGGCAGGATGGAAAAAGGATATATAACGATCTGAAAGAGGACCGATATATTCGTTCTGACGACCCTTACTTTTTTGAAGGACCTTCCATTTCAAAGCCTGCCTGCCCCGATTGGTAATCTCAATCTTCTTGATCGCTTGTTGCCCCTGTCCCATGGTTCCGAAATCGAGACGCAAGGGTGAAACTGACAAGACAGGCTCCAGTGGATATTCCATGACATGAAAAGAAATTTCGACAATTTTTAAATCTCCCCCGATATTAATGGCGATCACTTCCCGATGATTGCCGCTGGTCATTTTCTTTTGATAACCAATGTGATGGTTATCAACTTCAAGGTTGAGGGCAACTGTGTAAATGCCATGCTTATTGGCATCTTCTCCCGCCGGGGCGAGGGAAGATTTCATGGATATCTTAAGTTTTAAGGGCTTTCCCTGGACAAGGACCCCGGTCAAGGGCTTTCCCGATTTGCATTGCCAACCCTCGTTAACCGATGCTGACCATGACTTCCGATCAGAATCGGAATATGTGAGGATGACTGCACCTTTCTTTAGCTTACCGGCGCCAATATCGCCTAGGGCTAAAGATTCCGGATGCATAAGGACCTCTCCCGCCCAAATTAAACCTACTGATAGAGGTTCAACCATTAATGCCATAAAAATAATTAATAGTGTATACAAACATTTACAAGCCATTTATTTTCTCTTTTTTCCTTACTTGATGATTTGATGTTATGTAGCCGAAATCAACTTAGCTGACAATAAATATTTGTCCACGACGCAATAAACCATTATTAACTACCCCGTCATTCTTAAATTTACTGTTGTCATTGTTATATTCCTTGACAGCCGTTGGGATGAGATATATCCTTCGCCACTTTTTTTATGACGGCTGAAACAATGACAAACATAACTGATGATCTCAAATACTGGCTGGCCCTTAAGCTTGTTGAGGGACTTGGAAACATTGGCGTCAAGAACTTGCTACGGAGCTTCGGTACGGCGGAACGTGTTTTTAAGGCGCCCCTGTACCTGCTTGAGACTGTACCGGGCATTGGTTCAATAACAGCTCACCATATTAAAGATTTCAAACAATGGGCAAAGGTGGAAGGAGATCTCGAAAAGGCCGTGGAGATGAATATTTCCATCCTCACCTGTCAGGACCCCCACTTTCCGCAGCGCCTCCTCCACATTTACGATTGTCCTATTCTCCTCTATGTGAAGGGCGAACTCCGTGGTCTCGAAGTCTCTGTAGCAGTAGTCGGCTCAAGAAAGGCCAGCGCTTACGGAAAATATACTACGGAAAGGCTCTGCCGGGAATTGGCCTTGAGCGGCGTCACGATTGTGAGTGGTATGGCTAGAGGCATAGACGCCTCGGCGCACCGGGGTGCAATGTCCGTCAAGGGAAGAACCATTGCGGTTTTAGGCTCCGGTCTGGATGTTATCTATCCGCCGGAGAATGAATCTCTCTACCATGAAATCTACGCATGCGGCGCAGTTGTTTCAGAATATTCCTTTGGCATGCGACCCAACGCTGCCAATTTTCCCGCCCGGAACCGAATCATCAGCGGGATGTCACTGGGGGTTGTGGTTGTTGAGGCAACAGAAAAGAGCGGTTCCCTCATAACGGCAAGAATCGCCCTGGAACAGGGAAGAGAGGTTTTTGCTATACCGGGTAGTATCGACGATGCAGGCTCGCGGGGGACGAACCGTCTCATAAAGGAAGGGGCCATCCTCGTGGAAGATGCCGATGATATTCTCACCGGAATAGGACCCCAAGCCTCTCATAAGGAGTCGATATCAGTAATTACTGCCCTGCCTGCCACCCCCCCGGAACTTTCCCCCGCTGAGCCCGCGGAGGAGCCACTACTCGCCATCCTCAATGGATCCCCGGAGCGTTATGATTTTCAAAATGCTGTCCCCAGCGAGAAAGAGCAACTGCTGATTAAAAACCTCTCTTCCAAACCTCGTCCAGTTGATGACCTCATCGCCGCAACAGGCCTGTCAGCCTCGGAGATCCTTTCCCTGCTTTTGCATCTCGAACTCAGGGGTCTGATCCGGCAAATGCCGGGTAAAACGTATATTCTTCAGGAGTGATTATATGTCCCATTCTTTAGTAATAGTAGAGTCCCCAACCAAAGTAAAAACGATAAAAAAATTTCTTGGCCCCGAGTTTGATGTCCTGGCCACCATGGGTCACGTCAAGGACTTGCCCAAGAGTACTCTGGGGATCGATGTGGATCACGGCTTCGAACCGAGCTACGGTGTTGTCGACAGCAAGAAAAAGGTCATTGCGGAGATAAAGAAAGCTGCTCATAAGGCCGATCATATTTATTTGGCCCCCGACCCGGATCGTGAAGGTGAAGCGATTGCCTGGCACGTCGCCCAAGAGATCAGTGGCAAAAACAAGATAATACACCGCGCACTTTTCAATGATCTCACAAAAAATACCGTCCTCGAAGCAATCAGAAACCCCCTTGAACTCAACCTACCGAAATACGAGGCCCAGCAGACTCGCCGGATAATGGACCGTCTTGTAGGCTATAAGATCAGCCCCCTTCTCTGGGACAAAGTCAGACGGGGACTTAGCGCCGGACGTGTCCAATCCGTTGCTGTACGAATCGTCTGCGATCGAGAGGACGATATCAACAGTTTCATTTCTGAGGAATTCTGGACTATCACCGCCTCTTTGGATGGGAAGAAACCACCGGCTTTTGAAGCCAAACTAACAAAAATTGATAATAAAAAAGCAAAAATCTCCAATGGAGAGCAATCAACCCAGGTGCTTGATGACTTGGGAAAACAAGCTTTTATCGTCGCCAAGGTGGACAAGAAGGAAGTCAAACGCTCCCCCCTGCCGCCCTTTACAACCAGCAAACTCCAGCAGGAAGCATCCCGGTGGCTGCGTTTTTCCGCAAAGAAAACAATGAGTGTTGCCCAACAGCTATATGAGGGAATTGAATTGGGCGCCGAGGGATCGATCGGCCTCATCACCTACATGCGAACAGATTCCATGCGTATTTCTGAGGAGGCGCTGCAAGAGGTCAGGAAATATATAAAGGCCACTTATGATCCGCCATATCTTCCTCCTAAACCTCATTTATTCAAGAACAGGGCCTCTGCCCAGGACGCACATGAGGCCGTCAGACCTTCTTCGATGCTCCACCGTCCTGGGGATATCAAACATTTTCTCAGCCCGGATCAGTTCAAGCTTTACCTGTTGATCTGGAACCGCTTTATTGCCAGCCAGATGTCCCCGGCTGTCTTCGATCAGACCGTCATCGAAATAAAGGCCGGTTCCTGTATCTTCCGCGCCCAGGGTTCGATAATGAAATTTTCGGGATTTACCGAAGTTTATCGGGAAGGAAAGGATGACAATGGCGCCGACCCCGACGAAGAATTAGGAAAGATCCTGCCTGACGTGGCGGTAGGCGAGACTTTAAACCTCCTCGCCTTGACCCCTGAACAAAAATTTACCCAGCCGCCCCCCAGGTTTTCCGAGGCGTCCCTCGTTCGTGAACTCGAGGAGAAAGGCATCGGACGTCCCAGCACCTATGCAACGATCCTCAGTACCATTCAGGACCGGGAATATGTGCTCATGGAAAAAGGAAAGTTCCGTCCAACGGATCTGGGAATGCTGGTCACCGGCTTACTTGTTGAAAACTTCCCCAAGATCCTTGATGTGACGTTCACTGCCTCTCTGGAAAGCCGTCTTGATCTTATCGAAGAAGGAAAGACCGACCGCATCGACACCCTCAAGGACTTTTATGAAGACTTCTCGAGGGAACTCAAAGCGGCCTCAGGAAACATGAAGAGCCTCAAAGGACAGGGGATTCCTACCGACATGATCTGCGAGAAATGCGGGAGCCCTATGTCCATCAAATGGGGTAAGAATGGCCGTTTTATCGCCTGCACCAACTATCCGGCCTGTAAAAACACCATGAATCTCCCTGAGGAAGGGAATGGTCAGGGTATAGGTGATGAAAAAACCGTTCCTGATATCAACTGCGAGAAATGTGGAAAAACCATGGTCCTCAAATCGGGAAGATTCGGAAAGTTCATGGCCTGCTCCGGTTATCCCGAGTGTAAAAACACAGTTAAAATTATGGCCGGTGATGGAATCGACCGCCCGAAAGCGGAAGTTGTTATCACCGACACCCTCTGTGAGAAATGCGGTAAACCCATGGCTTACAAGGAGGGACGTTTCGGCAAGTTTCTCGGCTGCACCGGCTATCCGGAATGCAAGGCCATTCTTAACACTCATCTTGGTGTCCCTTGTCCGGAAGAAGGTTGTACCGGATTCCTTTCAGAAAGACGCTCGAAAACGGGCAGAACATTCTTTGGTTGCACCAAATACCCGACCTGCAAATTTGCCATGTGGTATCGCCCCCTGCCTGAGCCCTGTCCCCAGTGCGGCGCCCCCTTTCTGGTGGAAAAACGAACCAAAGCCGGGGATGTAAAACAGTGCCTGCGCAAGGACTGCCGTTATAAGACCGACATGACGAAAAATGAAGGTTGAGAAAGAGGTAACCGTCATCGGCGGCGGACTTGCCGGTTGTGAAGCAGCCTGGCAGTTGCTTAACCGGGGCTGCCGGGTAATCATGTATGAGATGAAACCGGAATGTTTTTCGCCGGCCCATACATCGCCCCTTCTTTCCGAACTGGTATGCAGCAATTCCCTGCGCTCAAATGCTGTAGAAAGCGCCGTCGGTCTCCTGAAGCAAGAGCTGCGCTGCCTGGGATCACTCTTTATGGAGGGAGCGGACAAAACGGCGGTGCCGGCAGGCAAATCACTGGCTGTGGATCGACATCAATTTTCGGAGTACATTCAGGATAAATTGATGAGCTTTGGCAAACAATTTCGCCTGATTAATGAAAAAATCGAGGAGATCCCCCAGTCCGGTCTTGTAGTGATCGCAACCGGTCCCCTTACGTCCGACGCCCTGGCTAGCGATATCCAGCGGCTTACCGGCAGCGCGTACCTCTACTTCTATGACGCCATCTCACCAATTGTAACTGCCGATTCAATAGACACGTCCAAGACATTCTGGGCGTCCCGCTATCAGGAAGGAGACGGTGATTACCTCAATTGTCCTCTCGATGAACCAACATATGCGTCTTTTCGGGAGGCGGTGCTAAACGCGGACAAGGTACCCCTTCGGAACTTCGAAAAGCCTCGTTTTTTTGAAGGCTGTCTTCCCGTAGAAATCCTGGCCGAGCGCGGTGAACTTACACTGCTTTTTGGTCCCATGAAGCCAGTGGGCCTGAAAGACCCCCATTCCGGCCTGCAACCTCATGCCGTGGTCCAACTGCGCAAGGAGAATAGTTCCGGAACTTTACTCAATATGGTCGGTTTCCAGACCAAATTGACCTGGTCCGAACAGTGCCGCATCTTCAGAATGATACCCGGGCTGGAAAATGCGGAATTTGCCCGCTACGGAAGCATTCACAGGAACACATTCATCCATTCCCCTGCCCTCCTCAATGAACGCCTGCAACTCCGTTCTCACCCATCGATATTTTTCGCCGGGCAGCTGACGGGAGTGGAAGGTTATGTGGAATCAGCCGCCATGGGACTTTTTTCCGGCCTCAGCATCTCACACCTTCTCGAAGATAAGGAGCTTTCGCCGCCGCCGGACACGACAGCTCTGGGTGCGCTGATCCATCTCATAACCACGCCTGGGAAAAAGGAATTTCAGCCCATGAATATTAATCACGGTATTTTTCGTCCTCTGGAGAAAAGAGTGAAGAAAAGGGAGCGGGGCAAAGAATACGCCCAACGCTCCCTCGTCGATCTGAATCACTGGATGGATGTGGAAAAGTTGCCTACCTCCCCTTAAAGTTCGCCTGGCGGCGCTCGATGAGGGACATGACCCCTTCGGCGGCGTCTTCGGACTTCATCACTTTCATGAGTTTCGGCATGATCTCTCGAACTCCGGCGGTGAAGCCCTCATACGTCGCCGTCTTGGCCAGTGACAGCGTCGCCTGGACGGCCAGGGGCGCCTGGGCTGCAATCTTCTCTGCTATGTTCACTGCCTGCTCAAGTTGTTTCCCAGGTTCCGTTATTTCCTGCACGAGACCAAAACGGTAGGCGTCTTCGACATTGAATTCGTCTCCCGTCAGAAGATAACGCATCGCGTTTCCCCATCCCGCCGTCTTTGCCATGCGGATTGTCGCCCCGCCAAAGGGGAAGATGCCGCGCTTCACTTCCAATTGGGCAAAGCGTGTATCCGATGCGGCAACCACGATATCGGCGGCAAGGGAAAGTTCCGTTCCGAGGGTATAGCAGCGGCCCTGAACAGCCATGATCAGCGGTTTTGATAGCATCTGGCCATGAACGGCAAAGGGGTCGATTTCACCTTCCTTAATGAAGGCTTCCCCCTTGGCGACATGGGGTGCCACGTCCCCCAGGTCCAGCCCGGCGGTAAAATGATTGCCTGCTGCGAAGACAACGGCGCAGCGCAAATTCGCATCCTGCTCGTACTCACCAAAGGCTTTCGATAGATCGAGAAGCATGTCCCAAGTAAAGGCGTTCATCTTGGAAGCTCTGTGAACGCCGATCAAAAAAACGTGGCCGCGTATTTCACGGCTGATGGTTCCTTCTTTGATTTCGGTCATGATTTGTGCTCCTTCTTATTAGCTCTGCCATATAAAAACATTGATAACAACGAACGCTTGACATCATGAATTTCTATATCCTAATCAGATTAATGTCAACGACAAAAGATGTTTACCCCCATTCGTGAATATTTTCGAGAAACATCCAAACTTACAAGCATTAAGTGATCAAGTATTATTCAAGCTCAGGAATTTTGTGACTAGAATGAAACACCAGGCCTCCATATTGAAGGAAGGCCTGGTGGATGATCTGTTTTTGCCGAAATAAATTATTTTGTCAGTGTCAGCTTTACGCCTTCAAGTGCGAGTTTGAAATTGATCCCTTGGGTGAGGGCAAAGAGTTTGATGGTGACTCCGTTCTGATTCTTCATTGTAACTACACCGGCGCCTCCTGCTAAAGTAGCCTCACCCGAGACGGTGGTATAGGTCCCGTTAAAGTCTGCCAGTTTTTTCAATTTGAAGACTTCACCGTTTGCATTCGCACTGCTTATACCCACGTCAACTACAGATAGCCCACGAATCTTGAAGGCATACTCTTTTCCCTTATAGGTTAAAACGCCATTTCCCCACGTATAACCGATGCCAACTGCAATCTGGCCCTGTGAAAGCCTGACGGTAGCATCCGGCTTATCCTGGCTGAAGGCAGGACCGGAAATCAATAAAACCATTATAAGTACCATAACACCCAAACTCAAAGCCTTCTTCATAAACAATACCTCCTTTTCTGTTTTGGGATTATCTCCCGTTTGATCCATACTTTACCTAATATCGTTTCCACCTCTATTTTCAATCGCTCTTTCCTTCTTTGGTGTGCTTATACCATCATTTTTCACATGATATCGAGAACGATTATGATTTGCATTTCAAGGATCGAACAGGTTGGCAAGTAATAGTTATCACAATATTCAAACAATTTGTCCCACTCGATAAGGAATACGGATAAAAATTCAGATTTATTGGTCGGGGCGGCAGGATTTGAACCTGCGACATCCTGCTCCCAAAGCAAGACGTATCGCCTAATTCGCTAAAATAATCAATGATATTGCGATTCGTATGTGCGCCGTGTGCTCTTATTTTACATCCTTTTACCCCAAAGGCGCACACGGAAAGCGCACACGGTTTTAACGGAAAAACCGTACAGCAAATTGGAGCTGATTGCAACGAAAATTCCCCCTACCCTGACATGCATTACGGCGGGAGCATGAACGGGCAGCGGAGAGAATCGCTGTCTATGGATGCCGTTACGACACCGTCTCCATGGAGCTCAGAATCTCCAACGAGCTGAATATTTGTCTTTGTAAAAGAACATCACAAATGTTACGTTTCACATGTAGTTCAAGTATTCATAGGGATTTGAATTGGAATATCAACTTTATGCAACTTGCCCCGATGAAATTACGGGTCTTTTGGCAAAAGAAATAGCTTCAATTGGCGGAACTAACGTACGGACCGCCTATCGAGTCGTGTATTTTTGCGCCTCGAAGGAAGTCGCTTACAAGACTCACCTGCACTTACGCCTAGCGAATCGAATTTGTAGGGTTTTAAAAGAAATCCCAGCGCAATCCCCGACCATAATCTTCGACAAGGCGAAGAAAATTAGATTTGATGAGCTCTTTTCCGACAGACAGGCGATCAGCATCCATGTGGTCGCGTCCAACGACGGAAGCAAGATTCCTAAGCATTTGATTGGCAGTAAACTGCGAGAGGCAATCAACGATTGTTTTCAACACCACCTAAAAATCACGCCTAACCAAAGTTCCTGGGGTGCCGCCATCGGGATCACCGGCTACTTCCACGCCAAACGCCTGCTGGTCAGTGTTGATACTACCTTTGAGAGCCTTCACAAGCGAGGATTTCGCGTTGAAGGCCATCCAGCTCCTTTGAGTGAAACGCTCGCTGCTGCACTACTAGCGGTCTGCGAATACGACGGGACCACGAGTTTCTTCGATCCCATGTGTGGCAGTGGCACGATCGCGGTCGAAGCCGCCCAGATTGCAACCAATCGGGTTTCTCAGATACACAGAAAGCAAGGCGGGTTTGGGTTTGAATATCTGCACGATTTTGATTCAAGGCTTTGGCAGAACATTCAGGACCAGGCACGTGCGGCTGAATGGCCTGCGAAAGTGAAAATATTTGCTTCTGATATCGAGCCTCAATATGTGGAGATCGCAAAAAAAACTATCAAGAAAGCTCAGTTGGAAACCGTTGTTCAGCTTGAGAGAAAAGACTTCTTCAACACAGAGAAACCGACTGAGCACGGACTCCTGATTGCCAATATCCCTTATGGCCTCAGAATGACGGGGAAAGACGTCAGCGCGGAATTTTTGCGAACCATCGGTGACCACCTTAAAAACCACTTTAAAGGGTGGCGCTGTGGGATTCTCGCTCCCGCTTCATCGCCTCTCAAGGAAATCGGACTTAAGCCTCAAAAGCAGGTGGCGTTTATGAACGGTGCCTTTCCCGTCAAACTCATCGTCTTTGATATCTATTGATCTTGATTGGCGCCATAGAGACTTAAGGATCAGCCACTGACCATCTTCCACGGCCCAAGAAAGCTGGCTGATTATGATCAACAAGGAACCATTACAGATCAAACAAAACATAAAACAAGGAGGAAAGAGTGGATAAGGTCAAGATCGACAACAATGTGTTCATCCCCATGCCCGTGACTCTGATCGGTTGTCTACTAAAAGGTAAAGCGAACTTCATGACCGCCGGCTGGGTATCCCGCGTTAACGCAAATCCTCCACAAATAGGGATCGGGATTCATCGTTCCCATGCCACGCCCGAGGGTATCATTGGAAACAATACCTTCAGCGTCTGCTTTCCAGATCGTACAAGCATTTTGCAGGTAGACTATTGCGGAATTGTATCAGGCAAAGATACGGACAAATCCAAATTATTCACGCCTTTTTATGGCGAACTAAAAACTGCGCCGATGATTGAGGAGGCACCGCTGAATCTGGAGTGTTCTCTAGTCCAGACTATCGACGGGGCAAGCAACTATTTCTTCATCGGCGAAATCAAAGGCGCCTATGCATCCTCTGAATGTCATGAAAATGGACGGATTAACCCAAAGAAAGCCGATTATCTTCTATTGACGATGCCCGACAATACCTACTGGACGCTTGGGGAATCCATAGGCCAAGCTTGGCAATTGGGGAGACAACTCGTTAATAAATGATATCTTCAGTAGTTTTACTAAGACAAAGATTGGTATTTGATCAAAATGAGCCTTACTGATATATATACAACAAATCCGCAGTGTCAAGCATCATCTAATTTTGTTGAACTGCGGTTGAAAGGTAGTAAGAATATCATCATACCAGAAGTGTATCGGAATGAATACGGCAAAATTCGTATGCTTGAAGAAAAGCCCAATGATTGCTTGATAATCAAGAACTAATCGTGTAGATTGCTGCCATGGAACGCGAGGATATCGTAAAATATTGGATCGAATCATCGGATTCAGATTTCCAGGTTATGGAGAGCCTTTTTATAAATGAACATTACGTCTGGGTCTTATTCTTGGGGCACCTGGTGGTAGAAAAGTTACTGAAGGCATATCATGTGAAAAATGTTGGCACCGATTATCCAAGAATTCATAATCTCATGGAAATTGCCCACAAGGCGTCGCTTGAACTATCCAATGAGCAAAAGTTAGCCATGTCGGAGCTGACCACGTTTAATCTCAGGGCAAGATACCCCGATTACAAAAATCGGTTTCAAAAGAAGGCCAATCGCCAGTATACGGAGATGCAGCTCGGCAAGATACGAGAAATAAGAAAATGGCTACAGGAAAAGATAAACAGTTAATCTACGAAAAGATCAAAGAATACGTCAAGACCCTTGAAAAGAACAAGGTGCCGGTCTGGCGTTTATATTTGTACGGGTCTTATGCCAAAAATACATTTCATCCCGACAGCGATATTGACCTGGCCGTATTCTGGGACCGGGACGATATTGACGGACTGGACGAGGACATCCAATTAAGAATGTTGAGTTGGAATATCGACCTACGGATTGAACCACATTCCTTTGCCCGCACCGACTTTGACGAAACGGATCCGTTTGTCAGTGAAATCATCGCAACCGGAGAGCGTATCCTGTAACACAGCATTATTCTGAATGAGCTGACGTTATATCGCGCCGAACCTGGGAAATCGCCTTATTCCGCCATGTGAGTGGCAAATAAGGTAATGACATCATGGCGGAAAGCTAAATGAACCTACTATACTATGGCGATAACCTGGACGTGATGCGCCGACATATCAAAGATGAAACTGTTGACCTCGTTTATCTTGACCCGCCGTTCAACTCCAATACAAATTATAACGTCCTCTTTGCAGAAAAAGACGGGAGCAAAGCAGCAAGCCAGATTCAGGCTTTCTCGGATACCTGGACATGGAATCAGGAAAGCGAATCCACCTATGCAGAGATAGTAATGGCGGGAGGGAAGGTCTCCGATTGCCTGCAAGCATTTAGGACCTTTCTGGGCGAATGCGACATGCTGGCCTATCTCGTGATGATGGCCCCACGCCTGGTAGAACTTCGGCGTGTGATGAAGTCAACTGCGAGCATTTACCTTCACTGCGACCCGACAGCGAGTCACTATCTGAAAATGCTCATGGACGCCGTTTTCGGACCGGCCAACTTCAGGAACGAGATTATCTGGAAGCGGACAACATCGAAATCCCTGATGACGCGAAGGCTTCCATCAAACCATGATGTCATATTGAGTTATCAGGCTTCGCCCGATGCATGTTGGAATGCGGACGCCATGTTCTCCGAATATGATCTTGACAATCTTGATGAGAAAACTACGAGCAAGTACAGCCATAAAGACAAAGATGGGCGGCTTTATCGGTTAGACAATCTTTGCAACCCAAACCGTGACCGCCCTAATTTGACATATGAATTCCTCGGCATAACTAAAGTCTGGCGATGGACAAAAGAACGCATGCAGAAGGCATATGAAGATGGGTTTGTAATCCAACCAAGTCCAGGGGCTGTACCTTGTTTCAAGCGTTACATAGACGAGCAAAAGGGGAAACCGCTTGATGATGTATGGACCGACATTCCGCCACTCAATTCGCAAGCCGCTGAACGTCTCGGGTACCCGACACAGAAGCCGGTTGCTCTCCTGGAAAGAATTATTCGTGCCTCATGCCCAGAAGGCGGCGTTGTACTTGACCCCTTCTGCGGCTGTGGGACCACGATTGCCGCCGCGCAAGCACTGGACCGTCCGTGGATAGGGATAGACATTACACACCTTGCGATAACCCTTATCAAGCAACGCATGAAGGATTCCTTCGGCGTAGAACAGAGTGTTCGCGCCACATCGTCGGGGAAAGGCGAAACGGCAAAAATCGCGGAAACGGCAACGGAATATGGAAACGTTACAAAGCGGTCTTTCCATGTTTTGGGAGAGCCTACAAGTGAACCGGATGCGGCGGCACTGGCGGCATCAGACCCCTATCAATTCCAATGGTGGGCGCTGGGCCTTGTAGGGGCGAGGCCTGTCGAGCAAAAAAAGGGAGCGGACAAAGGAATTGATGGCCGGATCATCTTCCAGGGGGACAAGAAAGGCACATTTGAAAGTGTGATCCTGTCGGTGAAGGCCGGGAAGACCGGCTCCGCGCACATTCGTGATTTGAAGGGAGTTTTGGACCGGGAAAAAGCGGCAATCGGCATTCTGATCTCGATGGAGCACCCAACCAAACCTATGCTGACCGAGGCAGTTACGGCGGGATTCTACGAGTCCGCAACCTGGGGACAGAAGTATCCGAAGATGCAGCTATTGACCATATCCGAACTGCTGGCCGGGAAGAAAGTTGAAATGCCCCCGATTAAACAAGTGAGTGTGACATTTAAAACGGCTCCAAAGGAGACGAAGAAGAAAAGTGAACAACATGAATTGGATGTGTGATCAGGTATCCTCTCTTCTTTCATTTGGGCTACGTAGATGGACACAGATCTCATAAAAACCTACAGATTATTTCTGAAAGACAGCATCCGCAAGGTCATAGATTTTTCTCAAACTGATCAGAATAAAAGAATTGCGCCTCCTCCTATTGAAAAACCATACCCACTAGAAGCCAAACGAATTGACCTTCCCAAATATGATCAACTCAAGGACATCGGCAAGATCGATCTTAAAGCAGCCATCAAAAATCGTGAAAGTCGTAGATCATATAGTCATAAGCCTCTATCCCTTGAAGAATTATCTTTCCTTTTGTGGGCTACCCAGGGAATAAGACAGAAGCTTGATTCCGGTCATGCTTTAAGAACTGTTCCGTCTGCCGGGTGTCGCCATGCCTTTGAAACGTATCTCTGTGTCCTGAACATCAAGGATCTCGATCAGGGCATTTATCGTTACCTTCCCCTTGAGCATCAGCTCCTGTTTGAATTTGCCGAGGAGGATCTGAATAAAAAAATCCGTCATGCTGTTCTTGGCCAGAGATATCCGGGAGAAGCAGCCGTTACTTTTATCTGGGCAACCATCCCCTACAGAATGGAATGGCGCTACGGGCTTGCCGCTCATAAGGTCATTGCACTTGACGCCGGTCATGTCTGTCAGAATCTTTATCTTGCCTGTGAAGCCATTGGAGCTGGAACCTGCGCTATAGCCGCTTACGATCAGGGAGAGATGGACAAGCTTCTCAGAATTGACGGGCAGGACGAATTCACGATTTATCTTGCCTCTGTCGGGAAAAAACTTGATACTCAAGGATGACTTCTAAAAGCAGGCGCCTTATGAAATCCAAATACTTGACACTGGTGGTTACAATCTTCGCATTCGTCGTCTTGGCGAACAATGCCTTTGCCCAAGACAAGTCACACGAAGCGGCCATGTCCATGCTGAGGAACTTCTTTGCTGACCCTGCAGCACGAGCTGATTATGCCTCAAAAAATCCCGGAGCATTGCAGGCTGAACAGAATCTTGCGCAATTTCCTCCGGATATTCAAAAGAGACTTGAGAAAATAGTCCTTATGATCATGCAGGAAAGCGGGGCAAATGCGTCCAGACATGTTGATACAATGAAGACCTCCGGGGTGGAAGGCGCCTTTAATTCTTTTTCACCGGCAGTACAAAGAGAGATTCAAGATCTTGCCAAAGAACTTGAACGAAATCCTGAATTCATGAAAAAAGCAGGTTACCTGAAATAGTGAACGTCATCTGAAGGCGGTTATAAGGAACACCCCATGTCAGTTGTCTTGAAAATTGAATTGCCGGATGGGGCATTCTCGGCCCTGCACAAGAGTCCGGATGAGTTCGTGCGGGAGATGCGCTTGACGGCTGCCGTGAAATGGTTCGAAATGACGATCATCTCGCAGGAGAAGGCTGCCGAAATAGCTGGGTTATCCCGGTCGGACTTCATAGATGAGCTTGGCCGCTTCCGTGTTT
>Ga0247840_10001650_pt1 | contig 42826 bp, 45 predicted proteins | sample LaCruzMarch2015__FD_192404 | JGI IMG/M metagenome (GOLD analysis project Ga0247840, IMG submission 192404) | Freshwater microbial communities from meromictic Lake La Cruz, Castile-La Mancha, Spain - LaCruzMarch2015_17m | ecosystem: Environmental > Aquatic > Freshwater > Lake | place: Spain... | reverse complement strand
GCTGGGTTTTAATAGGAGCTTCCCTTTTTGCGCCTTTTTGAGTAAAATATCTGCGTATGTTATTAGCATTCATTGTTTTTTGGCTATTGACATTTTACCGATGGACTTAAATTCCGATTACCATTCCACCAAAATCTGCATAAAGTGATGCTAAACCACGTGTATTTTGAATTAACACTCTTTTAAATTTACTCATATCTATCATATCAGAAAGCTCTTTCAAAAGCTGTTCTACCTTTTCCATTCCCTCACAATGCGATATACATAAATTCAAATCCTTAAACTCATTTGCTATTTCTACAATTCTGGCTGCAAGCTCTTTGATACACCTTTTTTCGCCCATTATTTTCTGCACAAGCTCAATCGTTCCTTCGTCCGACCTTGTCATTAAGCAACGAATGTTAAGCACAGCAGTCGTTTTTGCAATTAATGGGCTAACACGCCCAGCTTTTGCTAAATTGCCAAGAGATTGAAGCACAAATAATGTTTTTACTCGTCGTATATCATTATCCACATTTTCAACTATGGTTTCAAATGGCAGGTTTGCCTCACAATATTCAACCATTTTTAGTAGCACAGCCACTTGCCCTCCACTTGCCGTAAGCGAATTGAATATATGGATTTTTTTATTTTCGCCATATTTTTCACTATACATTTCCTTTGCAGTTAATGCTGACTGGTACGAGGCGCTAAGCTTTGAGGATATTGTCATAACTAAAATATCCTCTTCGCCCTCGTATAGGTCTAAAAATTGGTGAATTGACGGGCATGATGTATTAAAGGTTAACATTCTTTTCATATGGGATAGAAATTCGCCCATATCTAAATTCACATCATCAACATAGCTTGTACCGTCAAAGTCTATTGTTAGTGGCGCTACCTCAATTTTTATTTTTTCACTTAATTTATATTCTAAGTCACAAGAACTATCTATTACAATTTTAATTGACATAACTTATACCTCCTTGTACTCTTACAACTATATTATACCACTTTTGTATTTTTTTGCAACAATTGACGAATAATTTGTTTGTGATATAATATAATATGAGGTGATTTGAATGATAAACAAAATATTAAATGAAATAGAAAGTGAGCTTATAGAAATTAGGCGCACTATACATAAAAACCCTGAGCTTGCTTTTAACGAATATAAAACGAGTGAGCTAATTGCAAATTATTTGCGCAAATGTGGGGTTGAAGTTCAAACTAACGTGGCAAAGACTGGTGTTGTTGGGCTTATTCGTGGAAATGGTGAGGGCAAAACCTTGCTTCTTCGTGCTGATATGGACGCTCTGCCACTTGATGAGCAAAGCACACATAGCTTCGTTTCACAAAATTGCGGTGTTATGCACGCTTGCGGTCACGATGTTCATATAACCACTTTGCTTGGTGCTGCGAATGTTTTATCAAGGCTTAAAGGAACGTTTAAAGGCAACATTAAGCTTATTTTTCAGCCTGCCGAGGAGGGTGAAGGTGGCGCACTCCCTATGATTAATGAGGGAGTTTTACAAAACCCAACAGTTAACGCTGCTTTTGCATATCATATTTGGGACTCAATCCCAGCAGGTAGCGTTATGGTGAAAAAGGGTTGTATTATGGCAGCGCCTGACCATTTTCACATTAAAGTTATTGGCAAGGGTGGGCATGGCGCTATACCACAGTTATGCGTTAATCCTATTGAAATCGGTTCTCAAATTGTTTCAGCCCTGCATAAGATTAAGACAGATGAGCCGTCTGTTATAACAATCTGCTCATTTAATGGTGGCAATAGCGAGAATGTAATTCCAGATGAGGTTGTTTTAAAGGGTACTGCAAGAACGATTGATGAGGCAACACGCCAAAATGTTTACGAGCTTATTAAAGACACAGCAGAAAAAATTGCCCTTGCAAATGGCGGCAGGGCAGAGCTTGATTACAGATTTTTATACCCACCATGTATTAATAATGATGAAATGTTAGATTTATTTATAGCTTCAGCAACCGATGTAATAGGCAAGAACAAAATTATTATTCAAGAAAAACCAGATATGGTTGGAGAGGATTTTGCATATTTTGCAAAAAATGTGCCCTCGTGCTTTGTAAAGCTTGGAGGTGCAAAAAGCCCACTCCACACAAGCAACTTCGATGTTGACGAAAAATGTATTAAAGTTGGTGCAACGGTTATGTGTAAATTTGCAATTGATTATTTAGGGTAATTTATTCCCCTGTACTATCCCCCCTATGCTTTGCATATAAATAATGTAAAGTGGTTATTTGGGGGGTCGGCGTGGTGAAAGTACATATTGAGGAACGAACAATAAACTTAGCTGATTATATTATAGAAAAACGAGCGACTGTACGAGATGCGGCAAAGCATTTCGGCATATCAAAAAGCACAGTCCATACAGTTGTCACAAGTTTGAACGTATATTTTAGGGGATAAAACCCTCTAAAATATACGTTTTTTACATTTAAAAACTGCCTCAGCAATTTACCAAATCGATGCAAAATTATACCATTTTAATTAGAGCAAGGCACTTATAATACATACATCCATTTGATAAAGGAACAGAAAGCTAACGCTGTAAATTTAATCGTTGATATGTAGATATAAATGAAACCACCGCCTTTTTGTTCTACTAAGGTGGTGGTTTTTATAATATCACTATATGTTATATACTGCGTAAAGTGGAACAGACTTAATATTATTCTCAAATCCAAAGTTCTTAGCGGATATCCTTATTGAATATGCTGGTTTATACCTATCAATAAATACCGACAAACTCCTAGAGCGTGTTCTTGTTCCTGCTTTCACTTCTATCGGAATAATATCTGGTCCTTTTTGTAGGACAAAGTCCATCTCAGCTATACCTTCTGATTCCCAATAGAAAAGATTATATCCCTTTGCCGTAAGCTCTTGTGCGACGTAATTTTCTGCAACCGTTCCTAAAAAAGTATTATCAATCTCTAAGGTCGATAGCAAAGTTTCATGCGCTATCCCTGATTTCATTGCTAATAACCCTAAATCACCCATATATAATTTAAAGCTACTTAAATCTGCATATACAGCTATAGGCATTAAAGCTTGCGTTATTTTTTGGCATTTTAGTACAACACCTGAAAAACCAAGCCACTCAATTGATGGTCCAAAAATGGTGGCATTTCCACCTTTTTGCACAACCTTATACTGAAATTTCTTGTTTTCCTTAGCAAGCTGACTTGGTATCGAGTTATACGTAGCCCTTATCTTAACACTCTCTGTGTTGGTTGAATACTTAGACATATCAGCAATATAATCATTTAATATTCTATTCTGAATATCCGCTATATCAATTAACTTTCCAGTATCAATAAATTTCTTTACAGCAGCTGGCATACCGCCTATAATCAAATAATGCCTGTATAATTCCAATGCTTGAAAGTGTAGCGCATCGGGTAAATTTTTATCTGCATTAAAGCTTTCTGTTATGATCTGAGCAAGGCTATCATTGTTAGTTGCCCACAGAAATTCCTCGAAATCAAGCGGATAAAGTGTCATTGAGTCCACCTTGCCAACAGGAAACGAATATTTGTTTCTATTTATAGCAACACCCAAAAGGCTACCAGCAGCAATGACATGATATTCATTAGCCTGTTCACAAAAATACTTTAATGATGTTAATGCTCTTTCGCATGATTGCACTTCATCGAGTATAATTAATGTTTTCCCAGGTATAATAGCCTCTTTATATGTTGCCTCCAAAAACCTTATGATACGTTCTGGTGATATATCCTCCTCAAAGAATGACGCCACCCTCAAATTTGTCTCTAAATTAACATATATGACATTTTTATAATAACGCTCACCAAACTCACGCAGAATATAAGTTTTACCAACCTGCCTCGCTCCATTTAGTATTAAAGGCATTCTATCAGCGTCTTTACTTTTCCATTTTATAAGATTATCCATTATTCTTCTTCGCATAATTCCCACCTCCATTTACATATACAATAGCATAATTATAACTTTATGTCAATAAAAATAACATTATTCATACTTTTATAAACATAACATATTTACACATATTTGGAGGTATACCTAATTAGTATGAAAATCTCGGGTTTATTGCATTCTCTTTGCGACCTCTAATAATTTTCCTTTATCATTTTCAACTAGCTCATCAATTACCATCTCAATAAGATTATTTAGAATTACGCCTATTGTATGACCTTGTGGACAACCTATATCTATTAAGTCCTTGCCATTGACTGCTAAATCTTTTAAACTGAAACATTGTTGTTGTAATATAATTTCGTCTAACATAGTTACAACATTATCTATTATTTTTAATCTATCATCCATATATTCTTTTGATTGCGCCTTTACATCTGCTCGCTTGACCTCTATTAGTTGTCTTAATGTATCTTCCCCTATCTTGTTAAGAAGCCGTTTGATTTGGGATCTTTTCGGCTTTATATCGACATCGTGATAAAACACTAACTCTCTTACTTGCGATATTGTATTATTATCATACTTCATCCTCTTTAATATTTCTACCGCCATATCTGAACTATGTTGAGGGTGACCATAAAAATGACCAATACCTTCATTTTCAGTATAGCACTTAGGTTTCGCTATATCGTGAAATAGCATAGCCAACTTAAGTATAACATCATTATGCACCTGGCTTATACTGCTCAAAGTATGTCCCCACACGTCTAAACAATGATATGGATGATTTTGCTCAAATCCCACAAGGGCATTGATCTCTGGGATAAAATGTTCAAATACTTCCCTATGATCTATCATTATAGTGCATGCACATTCACCAACTATCAACTTGTTTAATTCGCTTGATACACGCTCAACTGCAATGTTACTCAATAAACCCTTGTTCTTAAATATAGCATATTTTGTTTTTATGTCAATATCAAACCCTAATACCGAGGCAAACCGTAATGCCCTCATTATTCTTAGTGCATCCTCTTGAAACCTTAGGTCGGCATCTCCAACACAACGTATAATCTTTCCTTTTAAGTCCACTGCACCACCAAAATAATCTATAAGTCCTTGGCTGTTATTATAAGCCATTGAATTAATTGTAAAATCTCTACGGCTCAAGTCATCTTTTAAACTATTAATAAATTGAACTTTGCTTGGGCGTCTGTTGTCTAAGTATTCACCATCTAACCTATATGTTGTAACCTCATATGGCTCAAAATCAATCATAATAGTTATAGTACCATGTTGTAGACCCGTTTCAATAATTCTATACCCTTTAAAACAATCTATCGTCTGTTGTGGCAGGGCATTTGTACATATATCCCAATCTTTTGGGGTTACGCCTAATATACTATCTCTAACGCAGCCACCTACAACATACGCCTCATAGCCACTTTGTTAAAGGGTATTTATGATTTCTTCAGCAGCAATTGGTATTTTAATGTTCATTTAGCACTATCTTCATTTACAACCTGCTCAAAACTTGACAACCCGATTAAATCGAATTTGCTATTTAGAGTACAACCTCTAACATCCACATCCGATGTTTGAATTGATGTTCCATAAGCATGACTCCCTCCAAGGGTTAAGAATATTATTTTATCTTTTAAATGTTCGTCATCCCTGATAAAATCATACTCATGGCTATTTAACATGTCCTTGATCTTGTTTAACAATTATTTCACTCCTCACTATCACCTTATACATTTAACTTGCCTTAAAATTATATATAGATTTCAATATCTTTTTAATCTCAACAGTATCTTGAATACCATCAATTATTTCTTGCATATCCTTATAGACCATTGGGGCTTCGTCAATAGTATCTTTACTTACCGAGGTTGTGTAAATACCTTGCATTGACTTTTCAAACTCGTCTAAAGTGTATGTTGCTTTTGCTTTTATTCTACTCATCAAACGCCCTGCACCATGAGGCGCTGAATAATTCCAGTCTTCATTACCCTTGCCAATGCCCAAGATACAACCATCCCTCATGTTAATTGGGATTAACAACATTTCTCCCTCTTTGGCACTAATAGCGCCTTTTCTAACTATATTACTTTCCAAATCAATATAGTTATGTATCGTCTCAAAGCTTTGAGTAATACTACCAATATCCATATTGTCTAATATCAATTTTGCTATATTATAACGATTCAACCTTGCATACTCTTGACAAATACCCATATCATTTAGATAATCATCTCTGTATTTTCCAGTTAAATAGCATAATTCTTTAGGCATTGTAGGAAACATATTAGAATATTTTTTATTGATATCTTTAATAACTCCCTGCAATTCTTTTCTTCTGCCTTGTTCTTTATACTCTTTAATTGTCTGTTCGATTTCATCATACATCTTGTCTTTACCACTACATAATTCTATGGCTAAATCCTGATAATGCTCCGCTACTTGTTTCCCTAAGTTCCTACTTCCAGTATGAATTATAAGATATTTATTTTTTTCATCATCTTGGTCTATTTCTATAAAATGGTTTCCGCCACCTAAAGTTCCTATGCTACGTTCTAACCTCTTTGTATCTTTAAGACTTCGAAAACATTTCAAGTTAGATAAATCATCATATTTATAAATTCTACCATCATGTACATTCATACCGCTAGGAACAAATTTTCTAATAACCTCATCTAATAATTGCAAATCAATATCTATGTTACCTAATTCAACCGTAATCATTCCACAGCCTATATCAACCCCAACAATATTGGGGATTACTTTATCTCCTAAATCTGCTGTGAATCCAATTACGCAACCTTTACCAGCATGAGTATCGGGCATAATTCTTACCTTACAGTCTGAAAAAGCATCTTGCTTTAATAATTCATTAACTTGGTCTATTGCTTCTTGTTCAATAGTTTTAGCAAATATCTTTAAATTTGACATTTATTTTTCACCTTCCTATAATTAGAATAATTATACTATATATTTCTGTTATTTTAAAGAGAAATCGGCTGCAAAAACTTACAGCCGACCACTTTAGCCTCTTAAAACTTGCGTAAGCTGTGTAAGCAAATCTGTACCACCAGTGACAGAAATATTCCCAACTTTTTCACAAATCTTTTCAAGATATTCAAGTTCCTTAAGCTTATACAAAGTCTGGTTCTCATCCAAAAGCTTTGCAGTATTAAGTAGGCTTCTAGTTGACGCAACCTCTTCTCGTCTTGATATTACGTTTGCCTGTGCCTTTTTTTCTGCTATTAGTACAGTATTCATTATATCACGAATTTCACCAGGTAGTATAATATCCTTTACCCCTGCGTTTAGAAATTCAACAAAGTATTCCTTTTCTTTTTGCTTTAATTTTTTCAATACATATGATGCAATTTCTTCTCTAGCATCCAGCAATTCGTCAAACTTGAATTTTCCAACATATTCACGTAAAATAAGCTGAAGCATGACATGAATTTGTGCCTCATAGTCTTTAATTTCAGTGGAAATTTTAACAAAGTCAGTAATTTTGTAGTTGCACACAAAATTAATACGAAGTCCAACTTTGTCCTGTGTCATAATTTCTTGTCCAGTAATATCAAGCTGCAAAATCCTCATATCAGCTAACCCTGCATCAATTTTTATACCATTATTCCAAAAATAATATGTACCAGCTGTCAAAGTTTTTATCAGCTTTTGATCATAATAAAGCCTTGCGGTTTGATATTCAGCTACCTCCAGCTTTTTAAATAATGATTTAGGCAAATACTCAAATATATACTTCGGCACATTATCCGCTATCTCTGGATTCTTTATATCTATAGTTTGAAACGTATTTTTATCATAAACATTCCAAAAAGCATATTTACCGCTTACTAATGTTTCGCAATAACGATCATTGACATAATGAATAGCTAATGTTTCATCAACTACCTCCACAATATCAAGTTCTTTCTTTAGTTCTGCATCCTTTAGGAATATGCTCAAATCATACTGTTTACCGTTAAATGCTACATTCAAATCCATCACATCGACGCTATATCCCAAAAAGCTCAAGATATAATGTCCACCAGCTTTAAGCATCTTGACAAATTTTCCGTTTCTAAAAAGTAATCCTCTTTGATTTTCATTAATAATTAATTTCATAATATAAACCCTCCTTAAATTTTGTTATTTTGGCTTTTCTCCGCCCATCCTCATAATATTTGTGGGAAAAGCATTAAGTCTTCTCATATATTTACGGTAGTTAGCCACGCTTCATGCTTACTATAGTCAATATTTTTAAAAACGGTATCTTGCATTTCACAAAACAAATACTATGATGTTACAAATAATAATATCTATTCGAAACAGGATGTTTGGAGTTAGTCCAATTCTTTGTTTGTTGTATTAAAACAACTAATAGCTGACTCCACACGTCAGTGCAGGTATCAAAACCTGCTGCTTGAGCAAATTTAATTTGAAATACCTTTCTGCATTGCATAAGGCACCGCAGGAGTAGTGAATAAACTCCTTGCAAAAATCAAGCTTGCAATCATATAATAACATCAATTGGATAACTTTTCATTTAAAAAAGGTTGCGCACTTAGAAAAAAATGTATATAATCTAGTAAAAGGTGGAATAATATATGGCACAATTTAGTGAGCTTATAAAAAGTTTTGATAAAATACGTGACTATATGCGTGATTTTTATGTTTACGGATTTAAATCTAGAGAACAGTTTACGCAAAAAAGCAGTCGCAGCTATGACAATGAAAGACGGCGGTTAGAATGTTGGCTTGGAGATTTCGTTAAATTCCGCACATGTGAAAATGGTAAAAATGTCTTTATTACGGTTGATTCGAGTATAATTAGACACAATCCCCTTTTCGCTGCATACAAATCTAAAAGCTTTACCAAAAATGATATTAACCTACATTTTATTATTCTTGATATATTGAAGAATTATACTAGCCTAACCGCAACCCAGATTACAGACATAATATCATCCGAGTATCTCATATATTTCGAAAACTGTGAAGAAATGGACTGCCTTACAGTAAGGTTAAAATTAAATGAATATGTAAACGAAGGTATATTATGCAGTCAAAAGTGTGGTAGAAAATTAACCTATTGCCTACATAAAGATGAAATAGATACTTTGTCACTAAATCATGCAATAATGTTTTTTAGCGAGATGGCTCCTCTTGGAGTAGTCGGCAGTTACATATTGAATAATACTGATTATAATAATTCCTTTTTTCGTTTTAAACATCATTACATAATGCACACTTTAGAGGATGTTGTTCTGAAAGATATATTATTAGCTCTAAATGAAGGTAAAATAATAGAAATAACAAATCACAATTCTTCCTTAAATAAACCGACAAAGAATAACCTACTTCCATTAAAAATACTTATTAGCGTTCAAAGTGGTAGGCGTTATCTATGTGGTTATGAACGTCGCACTAAAACATTTAAAAATTATCGGTTGGATTACATAAAGGGTATTAAAATCTTAGAAAAAGAGCTTAATGCAACTGAATATGCTGTGAAATTAGAAAACTCCCTTAAGTTTTCATGGGGCGCATCATTTAGAAATACCAACGCCCTTGAAAAACTTCAAATGAAACTTAATATTAACGAAGAAAACGAGTTATACATTATTAACCGAATAAATCGTGAGGGAAGGCATGGAATATTGGAGCGACTCTCTCAAGATACATATTTATATACCATAGAAACCTATGATGCTAATGAAATGCTCCCGTGGATAAGAACCTTTATAGGTAGAATTCTTTCATTAGAGTGTAGCAATAAAAAGGTCGTAGATATATTTTATAGCGACCTCAAAGAAATGCAAAGGATGTATGAATAATATGGAACTGTTTAGCGAAATTTATGGTGTGTATTATAACGCTGTTTCAAAGGTTTTATCTGCAGCAAATGAAAAAGTATTGACTGAAAAAGAAATAGTAAAAATAATAAATGAAAATTGCTTCGAAGAAAGCTCTCTTCATATTGTCCCTCGATTATTAAAGTCTAAAGAATGGTTACTGCTCTCAGATTGTGAGAATGGTTTCAAATCCATATTAAAAAGTAGTCCAGCTTTTCCGCTAACTAATATACAAAAGAGCTGGTTAAAATCAATATTACAGGATAAGCGTATGAAGTTATTTGTTGATGATGTAACGTTTAGCAATTTATCAAATATTCTGAAGAATGTTGAACCATTATATAAACCTGATGATTTCTATTATTTTGATATTATAAATGATGGAGACCCCTACGATGATGCGAATTACATGCAAATTTTCAAAGTGATCTTATTTGCACTTCAAAATAATCGTAAAATTAAAATCGAATTTGAAAGTGGGCATGGGCTTAGGCACTCACGCTATTATGTACCTTACAAGCTTGAATACTCATTAAAAGATGACAAATTTCGATTGCTAACTGTGCATACCAAAGATGGCTATTTAAAGAATTTCACGATAATTAACCTTGCTAGAATTAAATCTGCTGAGCTTGCAGGTGAATTTGATGTATCAATTGACATCGAAATGTTTGTTAAGAAAGCTAAATGTACAGAACCAATTGTAATAGAAATAACAGACCAACGCAAAGCACTTGAGCGGGCTATGCTTAACTTTTGTAACTTCGATAAGCGTTCTGAGCAAATAGGAACCACCGATAAATATTTAATGGAAATATCATACTATAAATCTGACGAAACCGAACTTTTGATCCGAATTCTATCATTTGGACCACTTATCAAGGTTTTGTCTCCATTATCCTTTGTAAGTTTATTAAAGGAACGATTGGAAAAACAATATGAAATTTGCACACTATAGTGAAAATATTTTTACGAATACCCCAATATAACAAAAACTGATAGCCTGGTATTTTCGCATTAAATAGCAACATTAACCGCTATTTTACCAAATTAAAATACCTTTGATTTCCCAAAATCATAGAATAGCAAGTAATATAATGTGTAATAACGGGAAAAAACGTCCTTAGTTTATCATATATATCACAACAGCAAATACAGTAACAGTTGAGGATACACGCCCTGCAACAATTTACTACGTAGGTACAAGAAGGGATAAACAAGTTGGGATTGATGGTTAGCTGTTTGGGTTTTTAGATCAGAGAATTATGACTTTGCGGAATATTTTTGCTATTATATTTTTAACAATTATTTAGAAAAAAATAAAATGAGGATGATAAAAATGATGCATATAATATAAGTATAATTAACATTATAAGGTGATTATTGTGAAGCGAACAATTGAAAAAAACATTGAATATACGATTGCCACATTTGCCATCGAAAAACTTAAATCTAGCAAGGATGCTTTAGAGCTTTGCAAGGAGAATGCCAGAGGCAATATAACCTTGTAAAAGGCAATTGATACTATTAAAGATAGATACAGAGTTGGGCATGTTTAACAATGTTTAATAAATATAACGTTTACACTACATTTGGTTCAAAATACTGATATGAGGATAGCAACGTCCTACACAACAAGCTTAATATAAGAGAGTAAGAAACTTTAAAACAAGCTGAAACGGATATAGTTTCTGTAAAGCAAAACTACCTGATGTCTAATCCTAGTTGCGACCACTAAAATAAACTCTTAACATTTTCTAATATTCCCCTGTACTATCCCCCCCATGCTTTGCATATAAATAATGTAAAGTGGTTATTTAGGGGGTCGGCGTGGTGAAAGTACATATTGAGGAACGAACAATAAACTTAGCTGATTATATTATAGAAAAACGAGCGACTGTACGAGATGCGGCAAAGCATTTCGGGATATCGAAAAGCACAGTCCATACAGTTGTCACAAGTTTGAACGTATATTTTAGGAGATGAGATCCTTTAAAATATACGTTTTTTTATTATTAAATTAAATTTTAATTCAATAAATTTCCAATGTGCCATTTTCAGTATTTGGACTGAACTTCGCGATGCACCTACTACTTTCATCATATCGCAAATAGAGTGGAAAACGAATCTATCGATTGAATATTCACACTGCAAAGTATATTCTTATCATTACAAAATCATATAAGAAAACAGCAAAAAAGAGTATATAAAATACACTCTTTTTTCAAATACTTGTTGTGTTTATGTACGGTGGTGAAGGAGCGCTGCCCGTCATGTTTACACATCCAGTTCAGCCCTTATGCTGCAAGGCTTTATGGGCTTTATTTTTTAAAAGTTTTGTTTTTCAAATTATAAATTCCATATATTTACATACGCAGAATGGTTGAGGCTTACTAATAGAGTATGCTAATTCTTCTTTTGGGGAATGATTAGTATATCTTTATTGAAAGGGGTTTTTGTAACTATTATGGACTTACAAGGAAGAAAAGTTGTTATAACAGGTGCCGCCACTGGAATAGGTGCAGAACTTGTAAAAATGTTTTTGAACGAAAATTGCATGGTTGTTGGAGCTGATATAAACACAGTGCCAGTAGAAAGTAGGAAGTCCAACTATACTTTTTACCAATGCGACGTATCTAAGAAAAGTGAAGTTGATTCTCTCTTTGAGTTTTCTTTAAAAATTCTGGGGGATATTGATATTTTCATTGCAAATGCTGGAATCGCATATTATGAAAAGATTCTTAAATCTGATTGGGAACATATACAAAACATATTTGCTACAAATACAATCAGTGTATTATACAGTGCGGAAAGAATGAAAGAACAGTGTGGAGATAATGCGTTCCGATTTGTAATTATATCAAGTGTAATGGGCGTTGTACCCTTTCCTGGGTATGCACTATATTGTGGGACAAAAGCGGCACTGCATGGGTTTGCTAATGCATATAGATGGGAGCTTGAGAATGGGCAAAAGCTTCATGTGGTTTATCCCATCTCAACAAGAACTAACTTTTTCAGCTCTGCTGGGGGAAGCCCTGTGCCATGGCCAAGTCAAAGTGCAAATATAGTTGCTCGTAGAATTCTTAGAGGTATTTGCAAGGATAAAGAATCTATTTATCCGTCAAAATTATATTATCTTGGTAGCAAATTAAATAATATTTTCCCTTTTATTATAAATATAGTAGTTTATACACAATTTCTAAATTTTCGCAAATGGCTTAAACGTAAGCTTTAAAAGGTTTTTATTCCGACTTGATTATCCCGCATTTTTTGATATCTACTTCAACATCTATATTAAAATTTGCTTTTTGAAACTCTTCATCCCATGAAATCTTTTTAAAATAATCAGGATATTTCACTCTGACATATTCTCCAAAGCCAATGCTATCAACTTTATGCTCTGTTTGTAATTTTTTTAGTACTTTGGTAATGCTAAGCTTAATTAAAGATGAGATTTTATTATCATCTTTTTTTTGCAGAGAATCAAATTCATTTGTAGATTGAGATGTTTCAGAATTCATCATTATGTTTATTGACACCTGTTCGGTTGTTTCGCCCCTTAATCTAAACATTAGGTCAAAAGTAGCCTGACCATTTGTTATATTTGCATTTATTTTTCTCTTTTCAGAGAACAGATTAAAACTGGAGCCTTCTTTTGTTATATTATCTGTGTGTTCACTATCAAGGACATATTCATCTTTTTTAAAAATACCACTTAACAGAAAATAGGCTATTGATTCACTTTCTGATAATATATCAATCATTTTATCTTCCTTGAATAGGCAGATATTTTTATAGGTTATTTCTTTTTCTTTTGGGTTTAAAATTATATATGGAATGACGAAAGCTTTATATTTGCTATTTAAAGCATAAGTTACTTCTTTTAAGGTGCAAAAATCTGGCTTTGTCTGATAATCAGTTGAGCTTACTAAATCTATCAAATACATTGGTATTCTTGAAATATCTTCACTTTTGAATGAAAGCAATTCTTTAGCAGTTCCCTCTGTAACAAGGATGAGGGTATTGGAATTAATTTGTACATTTCTTAAAAATGAGTCAAGGTATATACTAATTCCTTTTCTTGCTACATCTTCGGAAAAAACAATAACTCGTAAGTTGTTTACTGATAAGTTCTGACCCGTCTTGTTCTGAGCATCTGTAGCTGCGCTTCTGATGCTTTCGCCAGAAGAGCTGACAATTGAATAGCTATTTTGTTGAGTGCTTGAACCAGATGCCCCAGAAGAGGATGAACCACTACTTTTAGTCTGTGCAGGTCCAACAAAACTGACAAGAATTTTATCTGGGGAAGCTTGGTCAACATCAATCCCAACCCCTGTAATTATATAGTTGTTTCCAAGTGGAGAATAATCCCAACATCCACTTAGAAAAAAAGAGGTAGATACTATGCAAGCAAGGCATAATGTTTTTTTCATTTGCTTTCCCCCTTTTTCAGTATAATACTTAAAACAAGTAGCAATATTGGAACTACGAGGGATAAAGTAACGGTAAATGATGTTGCAAAATATGTGAAACTGTCAATTTGTTTTATATCACCACTAAAAAATGCGACCATGAATATAACAGGCGCCATAAAAATACAAATCATATTTCTGTTTTTTATATTAAATATTTGTTGGAATTCTATAGTAGCGGTATAATAATAAATGGATATTACCTTAAAAAAAACATAAATCCACGAAGTAACAAAAATGATGTCCAGTCGTTCTAAAAATGGTATAGAAATTATGGATATAAAATTTACCGAAGGAACCCAAAGCTTTTTCAAGTAATCCAGAGGAAATGTAATAATCTGAGTGATTACAGCAAACGTATATATAAATGCCATCGTAACAATACTCCATATAACGGTTTTAGCAGACTTTTTTTTATCATCTGTATATGCGTAAAATATAAGTATAACCTCATACCCTGCAAAGCAGTATAAAGTAGATGGTATCCCACTAAATATATTAAACCATCCTGACCTTGCAATAGGAATAATGTTCATAAAGCTTCCTGTTTGAGCAACTGGTGGCAAAAAAAGAAGAAAGAAAATAATGTGTGCAAAAAACAATATAGTTAATACTCTACCGAGGACTTTTAAGTCTTTCAAACATACGTAGCAGCATGGCAAAAGGATAGTGACATATATTATATATGTTGGAGTGAAAGTTAAAATCCATGAATTTATTACAAATGCTGAAATGGAGAGAGTTAACCCTGATATACATATCGCTGATGCCACAAATAATAAACTTATAGTTTTGCCAAAAAACTTGCCAATAATTTCCTGACTGTATTGTACCATTGTTTTTCTAGGGAATCTGTCGTTTAATTTAATTATTATAAAAGAATTGATAATAATAATTACACCTGCAAATAAAACGCTTATCCAACCATCTCTGCCTGCTGATGCTGTAGCAAAACGAGAAATATTTAAAGCTCCAAATCCAAGCATAGCACCAATAATCAAAGAGAAGATTTGAAATGAGGTAAGACGCTGATTATTTTTTATGCCCATTGCTTGTACCTCCTATTTTTTTTGCCTTACAACGTCTTTTGTTCTTAATGGCAGTGGTCTCTTAAACATATTGCGTAAAGGGAAACGAATAAACGAGTCCTTTAAATCAGAAACATGGAGTGGAGCCATAGGTGCCAGATAGGGACTATTGATGGATTCCAAGCCACAAAGATGAATAATTATAAAAAGCCAGCTTATGACTATTCCATAAATTCCAAGGAATGAAGCTGCGAAAATCAACAAATATCTAATAAGTCTAAATGTAAATTCCATTGCATAGCTTGGTAGTACATATGAGGATAAAAGAGTGGTTGCTATAACAACAACAGTAGCTGGAGCCGCTATGTTTGCAGTGAGTGCTGCCTGCCCCAGAACGATTGAACCAACTATGCCAGCTGCTTGACCAACTCGCCCAAGGAGCCTCGAACCTGCTTCTTGAATTAGTTCAATCAGAAATAGCATTAGGAGCACCTCTAAAGTTGCTGAAAATGGCAATTGAGCTCTTCCGTTTAGCAATAGCTCTATGAGCTTTGAAGGTATCAGCTGGGCGTGATAACTTACCAATGATAAATAAATGGCTGGCATGGAAGTTGTTATAAAGGCGCTTAGAAATCTGAATAATCTCATGGCTCCTGCATAAATGGTGCGTTGATAGTAGTCTTCAGGTGATTGAAAAAACTGAATAAAAAAAGCAGGTACTATGCTTACAAAAGGAGTGCCATCAATAATAATAGCAACTCTTCCTTCTAGTAAGTTCCAAACAACTTTGTCGGGACGTTCCGTGTTTTCCACTTGTGGAAAAAGGGAGTATGGGGTTGTTTCCAAATACTCTTCTAGGTAACCACTTTCCAATATGCCATCTGTTTTAATTTGTGAAAGGCGTGTATTAACATTTTCTACTATTTCTTTATTTGCAATGTCATCAATATAAAGCATGGCAAGTTCAGTTTTGGTTCTCTCGCCAATAACTATTTTTCGTATTTTAAGGGAGGGATCCTTTAATCTTTGGCGTACAAGAGATATATTGGTTTTTAAAGACTCTGTAAAACCGTCCCTTGGGCCTCTGTTTACAGATTCCATCAATGGCTCTTCAATATTTCTTTCTTTAAACGTTTTACAATCAATAATTAAGCCTTCAGTTATTTTATCAATGAAAAATACTACTTTTCCTGAAAGAATTGCAGATACTAAGTCGTTAATATCGGTCGTGCGCTCAACGCTGGCTACTGTAATGCTTGAATTTTCAAGGAAATCTATCAAAGATTCTTTTGTATCTAAAGTTTCATTTGTAATTTTAAACATCAATGGCTCAAGAATATTTTGACTTATTATTTTAGTATCTACTAATGTATCAATGTAAAGCATAGTTGCTTTTAAATCTTTATTTTTGCCAATTATAAAATCCTTATAGGACAAGTCGCTACAGTATTTAAACGTTTTTAAAAATAGGTCAACATTATTTTGTAAGCTTTGAGAGGTTGTGCCTGTAATAGTAGTATTTGTTTCAATAATTGCCTGCTCTTGTGGCTTTTTTTTAATTTTGTTCCATATCCATACATCCTCTAAAAAATTCATTTCGAGCCTCCGTGTTGGATTGTAGAAGATTTAGTATTTAAAAGTTTTAGCTGGCTATAAAACAGTAAATAGTACCCTGCCTTTGTAAATATGCTTGTTAAGTGATAGGCAATTCCTACTTGGGTTATAGTGAGAAAGCTTAATCCAAATGGGCCTAAATACCAAAATAGTGGATACATACTCCATAAAAAAGTGATATATGCGGATAGTATTAAATATGACTTATAAAGAGTTTTGTTCTGGTTTTTTGCTTTTAATCGTAAGCTCTGCCAGATTATGAAAAGAATGACCAAAAATGGCAGGCATCCTACCCAAAACCAAATTTGTCTTACAATTGAATCATAATATTCTGCAATGGCACCTGTTAGCATCATTACAACATCAGAGACAATAATGACTAAAATCAAGGTCTTATCTTTTACTATTTTATTCATTGCAAAAAAAGATAGAGAAATTAGTGATAAAGGAGTAGTAATGATATAATCAGTATACTCAGAAAACAAAGGGATTTTTTTTGTTATTTCAAAGCTATTCTCGAAAAATAACCAGAAAATATTATTAGAAACGGCCCAGCCACTTGCGATGCTTAAAAAAATGCAAATGTACTTTGCTGTTCCTTGGAATTTCCCTATTGATGATAGTAATAGTAAAAAAGAAAGAAATGTTAATGTTATATAAACCAAAATAATTATATTTAAGGTAGTATGCATAAAATTGAACTCACTTTCAAATTGCTAATATTTGGAATGTGCAGGTTTATATATATTATTATCAGAATGTTTGTTTTTCATTCAGTTAATTGTAAATAACTGGTTATATAGTCTAAAGGCTAAAAAGGAGTTTTTTGAGGAATATGCACAAGGCGAAGCAAATAGAGATGTATGAAGCTGATGTCATTGCAATTAGCGAATTAAAGGAACGTACTAACACATTAACCAGCTCTATTTCAAGATTTGAGAATCAGCTTGAAACACTGCAAGAATTTCTATTTTGTGATGTATACAGCTTTGCAGAGCACTTTAAAATACAAACAATTAAAATGGTAATACTAAATTGTTAACTATCAAGAAATTCAGAAAATGATAATTCCATTTTAAATTTTGATAGACAATGAATTGGTTTCATATTTCCAAAGTTTTAATTATGTGCCCCTTGTACTATCACCCCTGCCACTCGCATATAAATAATGTAAAGTGGTTATTTAGGGGGTCGGCATAGTGAAAGTACATATTGAGGAACGAACAATAAACTTAGCTGATTATATTATAGAAAAACGAGCGACTGTACGAGATGCGGCAAAGCATTTCGGGATATCGAAAAGCACAGTCCATAAAGACATTACACAGCGTCTAATTTCTCTTAACCCCATGCTTGCTCAGGCGGCGAGAGAGATTTTAGACGAAAATAAGTCTGAAAGACACATACGAGGCGGTCTTGCTACCAAAAACAAATATATGGCTTAGCAAAATTGAGAAAATTAATTTTAAAGTCCACATTTTAACAAAAATGTGGACTTTTATACTGACTTCGAGGTGAATAAATGAAAAGGAATTTAGTTATTGGCGCACTTATTTTGACTGTTGCTGGGGTTATTACTCGTCTTTTAGGCTTTGTATTTCGCATATATATGTCTAACCTTATTGGCTCTGAGGGAATGGGCTTATATCAGCTTATTATTCCACTATATATGCTTGCAGGCACGCTGTCTACCTCTGGTGTATCTGTTGCTATTTCAAAGCTTATTGCAGAGGAAAGCGCAAAAAAACAGCTTGGCAATGTTAAGAAAATTCTAAAAGCTTCTCTATTTCTAACAGGCGCAATTGGTGGCATTGTTGGTTTATTTTTGTTTGTGAATTCCAATTACATAGGTGAGAATTTTTTAAAGGACGCTCGCACTATTTTGGCAATTAGGTATTTAGCACCTTGTATTCCATTTATGGCACTATCCTCCTGCCTAAGGGGTTATTTTTATGGAATTCAAGATGTAACAAAGCCTGCATTTGCACAGGTTTTAGAGCAATTTATTAGAATTGGCGTAGTCTACTTAATTATTGGCTCTTGGATACCAAAAGGGCTTGAATATGCCTGTGCAGCCGCAATTTTAGGCATAACCGCAGGGGAAATAATCTCGTGTGGGTATGTGTATTTTGCATATCGTGCGTATAATAAAAATAATATAAATAAGGCAAGCATAACGCTTATATCAGGGATAGGTGCAATCCTTACAATTGCAATTCCAATTACAGCAAGCAGAACGGTTAGTTCTATACTTAAAATGGCAGAAAATATTTTAATTCCAATTCAATTGCAACTTTTCGGGCTGTCGCACAATAGTGCACTCAGCACATTTGGAATGTTAAAGGGTATGGTAATGCCTCTTTTGTTTTTCCCCTCTGCTCTTCTTTCTTCCTTGGCAGTTACATTAGTTCCAGCAGTATCCGAGGCTAACGCAGTTAATGGAAAACGCAGAATTCATCACACCGTTTCAAAGGCGCTTAAATACACGTTATTAGTTGGCATTTGTATGATTTGTATTTTTATATCCTTTTCATACGAGCTTGGCATTGCAATTTATCACGACAAAGAGGTTGGCGAGATGCTACGAATGTTATCGTTTATATGCCCATTTATGTATATTCAGTTAATTGTGGTTGGTATTTTAAATGGACTTGGTGAGCAAATGGTGCCATTTATAAACAGCCTTTTTGATTCTTTAATATCCCTTTTCTTTGTGTTTTTCTGCATACCTTTATTTGGATTTAAGGCATATTTATGTGGTATGGCTGTAAGCTCAATCGTAGTTTCCGTATTAAACCTGCACAAGCTTTTGACACTCACATCAATTGTGTTTGATTATAATAATTGGTTAGTAAAACCTATTTTGTCTGCAATAGCTACTGGGCTTACAATTCACTACATAAGTAGCGCTTATATATTCCCATATATTTCTGTGGGAAAAGGTGTCACACTTGCAATTACTGCCCTTATTTGTATTTATTTTTGTTGTTTGTTTATTCTCAATTGCATTAATGCAGAAGATGTTCGATGGTTTGCTAACTCCAAAAAAAGTTAATAATTTGTTCACAATGTAGTTAAATATAAAGAGTATAATTACATTATCAAATAAAAGGAGGAATTAGTATGGAACGCAAAATTATTAACAGAATGTTGGCAACAACGGTTGCAGGTGTATTGGTAATCTCATCATGTGTAGTTTTTGCAGCACCGCTTACAAATAACTTTGTAGGCAAAAAAGCACAAACTGGGTTCTCGGAGCAAGGAAAGCAAATGCGACCAAATCAAGAGCAAATGAAAACAGAAATGCAAACATTACTTACAGCATTGGTTACAGATGGTACATTAACACAGGCAAAAGCAGATGCATTACTTGCTTTTTGCACTACCAAACCAACAACTAAGCCTGAAATGGGTAAAGGTCAAGTGCAAGGCCCATTTGCCAGAGCAGTTGAGGCTGGCATTATCACACAAGCTGAATGTGATGCAATAAACGCAAAGATGCAAGCTAATATGCAAGCAAAAAGAGATGCTGACATTAGCACTAAGCTTCAATCAATAGTTGATTCAGGCAAAATTACAGCAGAGCAAAAAGCAAGCATAGTTACAGCATTAAACGATGAAGAAACAGCACGGAAAGCAGAAATGGATAAAGTTAAAGCAATGACAGATGCAGACCGCACAGCATTTTTCAAGGATAATGTTTTAGTAAGCCCAATTGACCTGCTTATAGAAAACAAGGTTATTACAGCACAGCAATCTGCATACGTTAAAAAAGCAATCGGTGGCGAGCGTGCAAACAAATTTGGTATGATGAATGGAAAAGGTGGACAGTTCGGAGGCAAGCAAGGAATGAGAGGACAAAACAGACCTGCTCCATCAGAAGCAATTCAATAATTAAATCAAAAAGCCTCACAAGCCGATTTGCTTGTGAGGCTTTTATAATTACATTTTAAATATTATTTCCTTCGCACGTTCAAGTTGTTTATCGACTTCTACTTCGCTATCTCTTGAAATTTCTATAATTTTTAGCTGTGTTGTTAAATCTGCAACACCGTATGGGAACAGTCCGTTCTTTTCTTGAAAATTACGCACAACGTCTACTGTTCTATCGTCATATTTATCATCAACACTATTAAAATAATAGCCCATAATATTTAACCTTTGCTTTATTGCAAGAACGTCTTTTCCTGTATTTCCAAGCGTTAGCTTGCGAGTGGCATCAACTGGCTCGAACTTGCTTAAATCTGCCTTTTCCTTTGTGTTTTTAACATTTACATCTGGGTCTATACCAATTTTATCGATATTAACACCACTTGGTGTGTTATACTTTGCAACTGTTATCCACATAGCACCACCATTTTTAAGCCTTGTTGGCTGTTGCACTGTACCCTTGCCGTATGTAGTCTTGCCAACAAGTGTGCCTGCTTTGTGGTCTTTTATTGCGCCTGATACAATTTCCGATGCCGACGCACTATTTTCATTTACAAGCACAACTACCTTAAACTTTTTATCTGTATGCTGTGAATAAAATTTTGTATTTTTTTCAGAGTTTTTATAATCCTCTGTTACTACCAAAGAATTGTCTGGCAAAAAGTGACTCGCAACATTAACTGCTTCAATCAATAAGCCACCTGGGTTATATCTTAAATCAAGTATGATTTTATCTACACCTTTTTTAGAAAGTTCATCAAGCGCAGTTGATAAATATTCGTCAGTATTAGCGTTAAAGCTTGAAATTCTAACATAAGCTGAATTATTTTTATCTAAAACATTATATTCTACTGGGCTAATTTTTATTGTGTCCCTTACTATGTTAAATGTAATTTTTTCACCTGCACGGTCTACAACAATTACTACTGTAGTTCCAATCACACCACGAATAATTGAAACAGTTTTATCAATAACAAAACCTGCTATATCAACGCCATCAACAGTTTCTATAACATCACCTATTTGAAGCCCTGCTAAATGTGCTGGTGAGCCTGTTATTGGCGCACCAACAACTGTTTTGCCATTGTTTTCTGATATATTAACACCAATCCCAACGAATTCCCCACCTATATCCTCTGTTGCCTTTGTAAACTCATTTTCAGAAAGGTAACGAGAATGTTCTTCAAGCGCAGAATATGCACCCTTCATAAGCTTGTCGAATGTTGCAGGATCTTCCGTTATCATTTTCTTTATTGCCGCTGTTAGTAGCTCGTCCCGTGTTACATCAAAACGATATACTTTTTCGGTTGCTTTTAACACATTTTCAAAAAAGTCATACATAACCTTTCCGTCGGTTGTGTCAATTTCGTTTGTTGTTGCATACGCATTGCTGAAAAACATAACAAAGCATAGTGCAAATGTTATAATCCTATTATATTTCATAATATTCCTCTTTTCTTATTAGTTTGAAGCCTCTACATATAATGATTTCACGTTGTCACCATTATAATCACCCAATATATAAACAAAACCGTCAAGAAAGTTGCTGGTAAGCTCATCATCATAAATAATTCTTTTGTTTTGCGTAACATTAATATTACCAAGCTCAACATCGATATATTTTTGATTTGCTACATTAGACCAACTATTAAAGGTTGATTTTTCTAATGAAGTTAGTATTAATTTACTGCCTTCTTTAAAAAACAATTTGCCCCTTAAAAGTGTTGGAATTTTTATATTATTTTGCTTCCAAACAATAATCGCCTTATCATTTTTATCAACAATAGCGTTATAATATATCCCTTCCGTTAAAAGCCCCATACCACCAATTTCGTTGCCTATAATCACCATTGTATCAAGGTTAACTTCTGCTACACCAATACTTTGCAGGGTGTAAACCGAGCTTATGATATTATAATTTGGGTTTTTAATTCCATAATACGTTAGCCCTTTAATTATTTGGGATATATCCTCACTTTTAGGTGAAATAATTTTGTTATTTGGAATTAATATCCCCTCACGAATTGCAGTTGCAACAGAAAGCTTATAAAAGTTATCTACATATCGCCAATCCTTATAATGCTTAATAACATCTGTTGATAGCTCTTTATTGATATTTAATTTTTCAACCAGCTTGTCCGACATTTGCTCTATGCTAAGTGCAAAAACAGACTGTGATAATGTAATAATAATTGCAACAACCACAAGTGCTTTTTTTATCATAAATATGCTCCCATTTACATTTTTTCTGGTGCATCTACTGCTAATATTCCAAGCACGTTTGCAAGGGTAATGCGAACGCTGTCAATCAATTTTAAACGAGCGTGAAGCAATTCTACATCATCAACCTTAACCCTGCAAGCGTTATAAAATGAATGAAATGCATTTGCAAGGTCCATTGTGTAGCGTGTCATTCTTGATGGCTCTAATATGTCTGATGCAGATTTTATCTCGTCTGGAAGCTCACTTAATTTGCGAATTAAGTCTAATTCCTCTGGCTGTGTAAGTCGTGTTACATTTACCTCACTCGCCCTTTTAACATTAACTCCCTCTTCGGCTAACAAACGAATAATGCTACAAATTCTTGCGTGGGCATATTGAACATAATAAACAGGGTTATTGTTGCTTTGCTCCACAGCTAAATCAAGGTCAAAATCAAAATGACTACCTGCATTTCTCATATTAAAAAAGAACCTTGCGGCGTTAATACCAATATCCTCAAGTAAATCATCAAGGGTAATTGCCTTGCCTGTACGCTTAGACATACGGGCAACCTCGCCACCTCGCATTAAGCGAACAAGCTGCATAAGAACTACCTCTAAGCTATCTGAATTGACACCAACTGCGTCCATAGCCGATTTCATTCTTGCAACGTGTCCGTGATGGTCTGCACCCCACACGTCAATAACTCTGTCAAACCCACGAGTTACAAATTTGTTTCTATGATAAGCTATATCTGCCGCAAAATATGTTGGAATTCCATTTGCTCTAACAAGAACATCGTCTTTTTCGCCGTCTTCCGAGGCTTTAAACCAAACAGCTCCCTCTTTTTCGTAGGTAAAGCCTTTTTCTTTTAGAAGTGCAACAGTTTCCTCAACCTCACCACTTTTATAAAGCTCACTTTCATAATACCAAACATCATAATTTATGCGATACCCCGCAAGGGTTTTTCTCATCATTTCCACATTTTTTGGAAGAGCATAATTTACAAGTGCAGTTTTCCTCTCGTCATCACTACAATTAACAAATTTATCACCATTTTGCGCTATAAATTCCTTTGCACGAGCGATTATATCTTCACCTTGATACCAATCCTCTTGGAATTCCAAATTTACACCACACTCTTGCAAATACCTTGCAGCGAGTGACGCTCCAAATTTCTCTATTTGATTTCCTGCATCATTTAAGTAAAATTCTCGAGTAACATCATAGCCTGCAAAATCAAGAACAGCAGCCATAGAATCACCTAATGCGCCACCCCTTGCGTTGCCCATGTGCATAGGTCCTGTTGGGTTTGCACTAATAAATTCAACCATAACCTTTTTGCCTTTGCCAACATCAATCGAGCCATAACGATTGCTAAGTTTCTCAACTAATGGAATAACATCGTAAAGCCAGTTGTTGTTAAGGTAAAAGTTAATAAAGCCTGGCCCCGCTACCTCTACTTTATCAATATAGGTACCGTCTATGCTAATATTATCTATTATACTTTGCGCAACTACCCTTGGAGGCTGTTTGGCAATTTTGGTAATTAGCATTGCTACATTAGTTGAAAAATCACCATTAAGCCTCTCACGAGGTGTTTCAATAGTATAGTTAACCTTTTCAAAATTAGCATTTTTAACTGCCATATCAATTATGCTTGTAATTTGTTCTCTTACTTTTTGCTTAATATTCATTAGTATTTATTGACACTCCCTTATCTGCATATAAAAGTCGTTCTTTCCTGCTGCAGTATTATCAATTTCTATTTGGTATTCTGCCGATATTTCTCCACCACTATCCGTAATATTTACATTTACCTGGTTAGAATGAACGCCAATTGTAAACGCCCCATATTGCGTTTCATAGCAACATAAATGACGTTGACCTTTTTCAAAGATTAGCTGGGTATTATTCTCCCCAAACCTTAGCATAGTTATTTTTTTGCCCTCTATTTTTAAGGTTGTAGTTGTTCCTTCCATACCTGTTAGCTCTGTTTCGTCGTATGTAACATAATAATTATCGCCTTTTTTATAATAGCTACCTGCTGTAACAAGCTCTATTATTTCTTTATCTGAAGTTCCGTCTGTTTGTGTGCCTTTTAATGATATAATTACATCTTTTTTATCCATTGTTTTTCCTCCGTAGACTTTAGTATTTCTCTATGGAAATCCTTGAAACATCGCTTGAAATTTGGCGGTTTAAGAACATACTACCAAGATGTGCAAAACTATCTGTAGAATCACTTACGAAATATTTATAGCTTGCCACTGCCTCTGCCATCATATCACGACTACTTAGCATATTATGAACGTATGCAGATGTTGGTACGCCAGAATCTATAAGCGTTATTTCACTGCCCATTATATCAGAAATAACTCCACTTAGCAAAGGATAATGTGTGCAACCAAGGATTATTGTGTCAACGCCTGCGGAAATCATAGGCTCTAAATACTCCTCGGCAACTAAATGCGCCACTTTATTATCGGTATAACCATTTTCAACTAATGGCACAAAAAGGGGACAAGATTTTGCAGTTACTATAATATTTTCATCAATTTCCGCAATATTTTTTTGATACGAGCCACTATTTATCGTTCCTGTTGTTCCTAAAATACCTATTTTTTTATTCTTAGTTGCTATAACCGCCGATTTCGCTGTGGGGTTAACTACGCCGATAATCGGTATATCAAATTTTTCGGTAACGAAGTCAAGCGCAACCGAGCTTGCAGTTCCACAGGCTATTATTATGGCTTTAATGTCAAACGTCATAAGGAAATTTATATCCTGAACAGCATATTTTATAATAGTTTCACGGCTTCTGGTTCCATACGGAACTCTGCCAGTATCACCAAAATAAACTATGCTTTCGTTCGGCATTTGGGTCATAAGCTCTTTTACTACCGTTAGCCCACCAAGTCCACTATCAAAAACTCCGATAGGTCTGTTATCCATTGTACCACCCTCTATTCCATTGCGTAGGCAATAATTTCATCTAATAGTTCGGTAAATGTTACGCCGCTTTTTTGCCATAAGGTTGGGAACATACTGCTATCTGTGCAACCTGGCAGGGTGTTGAGCTCGTTTAAAACTATTCTACCAGTTGATTTTTCTAAGAAAAAGTCTATTCGTGTAAGCCCTCTACATTCCATAGCAAGGTATGCTCGCTTGCCAATTTCGGTAATGGTTTCTGTTTGTTCGTCTGTTAACAATGCAGGGATTGATGCATCTGCCATTCCTACTGTATATTTTGCCTCGAAATCATAAAATTCACTATCGGTTATAACTTCGCCGAGTAGCGCAACCTTTGGTGTTTCGTTTCCAATAATGCCACATTCTATTTCACGAGCATCAATATATTCCTCCACCATTGCCTTTGAATCATAATTTAGCGCATAATGTATTGCCTCTATCAGTTCATCAGATGAATTTACTTTATTAGCTCCAATTGATGAACCTGCGCCAGAAGGTTTTACAAAAACAGGATATGTAAATTTTTGTTCTACCTTGTTTAATATGTTTTGAGGATTTGCCAAATCTGAATTTACAAACACAAGCCAATCTGCCTGTGGAATATCATTTGCTTGAAGCACTAATTTTGCAGTTGCTTTATCCATACATAATGCACTTGACAATACTTTTGGTCCTGTGTATGGAATGCCTGAAAGTTCTAAAAGTCCTTGCATTGTTCCGTCTTCACCGTTCCTACCATGCAAAACAAGGTATGCAACATCAATCCTTATTTTTTCTACATTATGCCCACGAAACAGTATAATGCATCTATCCCCTGCATCTGGAGAAATTATGGCTTTATGGACATTTCCACGCTCCCAATCGCCATTATCAAGCTTTGAAGTATCACCATCATAAAGCAACCACTCGCCACCCTTAGTAATTCCAATAACGTATACCTCATATTTTTGTTTATCCAAATTGTTTATAACATTTCTGGCCGAAACACGAGAAACGTCGTGCTCTGATGAATTTCCACCAAAAATAACACAAACCTTTAATTTATTCATAATTGAAAGCCTCTCCCTTTACACAAAATATATTATATCATAAATATTATATGAAACAAAATTTGAAATATAATTGTAATCTACAAAAAGATTATTCCTAATATTGCGGACAAAACTATTAGCAAAATAGTATCTATTTTAGTTTTCATAGCCAAAATAAGTATTATTAACATTATAACAAATGACATTGGAATAAAGGTTGTGCCTTGAAAAAAGGCAAGTGAGCCAAAGGATACAACTGCATAGCCCATTACTCCTATTATTGCTGGTCTAATTCCATTCATTGCTGAATCAACCAAATGTGATGTCTTGAATTTTTCATATAATTTTGCAGCAAGAACAACAATAATAAATGATGGCAATACAACGCCAAGTGTAGCAACAAAGGACCCAATTATTGAGTAAATTACACCTTGACTAAAAAATATCTTTGCCCCAACGTATGTTGCAATGCAGGTTGCAAGTGGTCCTGGTGCCATCTGCGATACCGCCACAATATCGGCATACTGCGCCGAGGTAATCCAACCCATACGCTCCACTTCATGCTGAATTACGCCAATCATTGCATAACCGCCACCAAAACTGAAAAGACCAATTTTAAAAAATATACTGAAAAGTTGAAAATAAATCATTGAGTTTTCCCCTTTAATTTGCCTAAAGCTATGCCAATAACTGCGGCAGTAATTACTAAATATGCTATGTCTATTCTTAAAAACTGCAATAATATAAACGCAGAAATAGCTATTATTACGCCTGCAACATCTACAACTGCCGATTTCATAAGCGTATACGTTGCAATGGCTATAAGTGCTGTAACCCCTGCCCTTACCCCTGCGAACATCTTTTGAACATACCATAAACTCGCAAAATTGCTTAGCATAAACGCAATAATCAAAATTATAACAAATGATGGCAGTACAACGCCTACCGCAGCGACAACAGCGCCAATTATTCCTGCACATTTATAGCCAACGTATATGCTGGAATTAACAGCTATTACCCCTGGAAGTGATTGGGCAATCGAAAGCAGGTCGACAATTTCTTTCTCGTCAACCCATTTTTGCTTTTCAACAAGCTCGTGCCGAATTACAGGTATCATTGCAAATCCGCCACCAATTGTAATTGCACCTATTTTGAAAAATATTATAAACATTTTAAATAAGGAAAATTCTTTATGCTTCAATTTATAACTCCTTTATAACCTTTAAAATGCCATTCTTTTTTCAAGAATGACATTTAATAATTTTATGCAAGTGGTGTAACTCGTGAAATTAAATGCAGAATATTTCCGTCTATATCTCTGAAAAAGAATGTACCTACTCCACTTGTTGAAATGCTTAATGGAGTTACAACCTCTGCGCCCTCTGCTAATATTTTCTCGGTCATTTCTTCGATATTATCTGTTGCTAGTGCAATATGACGAATACCACTAACGGTTTGATTGAATTTATCAGAAACAGTATCAGCTGTGCAGAATTCAAGCATAGAGCCATCTGGTGATTGCAAAAAATATGTACCCTTGCCATTGTCATATACCTGTTTAAAATCAAATAATTTTATGTACCAATCTTTAAGCGCCTCTGTGTTACTTGAAAAAATTGCAATATGCTCTATTCCCTTTATCATTGTTATTCCTCCTAAAAAAATATTATTAATGTATTGTATCAGATTTGATTGTATTTTTCAACAGTATTATGAATATATTGTAAGTAACGATAAGGGGGGTTTTTAGTGAAATTTAAAATTCTGACGTTTCTTATATCAATTTGTCTAATTATTTGCGTTACCGCCGCCACACCTAAAAATAAATATAATATTTTTGTGGATGTTGAAGCCTCCACACTATATTTATTTAAGGATGGTGTGCTTGAAAAGACATATAAATGTGCAGGTGGCAAAACTTCAACACCATCACCAGTTGGAACTTGGAGGATAGTGCAAAAGGACACTTGGGGCGAGGGCTTTGGTGGCAGATGGATGGGCTTTGATTGCCCTTGGGGGAAATTTGGAATTCATGGCACAAATATGCCGAATTCAGTTGGTTATTCATCCTCCCATGGTTGCATTAGAATGTACAACGATGATGTTAAAGAATTATACGATATAGTTCCACACAATACAAAAGTTACAATTGAAGATGGTTGCTATGGTATATTTGGCAAGGGTTTTAGAACACTTAAACCAGGTATGTATGGCGCAGACGTAATGGAGGTACAAAAACGCCTAAAACAGCTTGGGTTTTTCAAGGGCTATGTAAATGGAATGTATGATGCCTCCTTGCAGGACGCCGCCCATAGATTTCAAAAGAAAAACAAAATGGCGGTTTCCAATACAATCTACTCAGCATTTATGAATAAATTAGGTTTTACGCTTATGGAGTAATTTAATATTGTTTTTCACCTCAAAAAAGTGTATTATTAACAAGAGGTGATTTTATCAAAACAATAATTACTGCCCTAAATGCAAAATATTCTCATTCATCACTTGCAATTAGATATTTAGAAAAATATTGTACTGCAATTGATATTTCAATTGCAGAATTTAGCATAAACGATAATATATATGCAATTTATTCTGATTTACTGAATAGAAATGCTGATGTTTATTGTTTTTCTTGCTATATATGGAATATGGAGCAAACCTTAAAGGTTGCTTCGATGGTTAAAGCTGCTATGCCACAGTGCATAGTTATTTTTGGTGGTCCAGAATGTAGCTATAATGCGACGGAAATTATTAGCAAATATAGTTTTGTGGATTATATTGTAATGGGCGAGGGCGAGGAAACCCTTAACGAATTACTTTTAGCCCTGCAAGAAAACCGTAATGCTTCGCATATTATTGGCACAGCAAACCGAGAAATAGCAAACCCTTTGCGCAAAGCTATTGATTTATCGACTGTTAAACAGCCATATACAAAAGAGGATATTTGTGCCTTGAAAGACAAAATTATTTACTTTGAAACATCAAGAGGTTGCCCATTTGCTTGTAACTATTGTTTATCTTCAATTGACCGTGGCGTGCGTAATTTCCCTATGGATTATGTAAAGCAGGGGCTTGGCCTTTTATTTGAAATGAATGTTCCACTTGTAAAGCTAATTGACCGTACATTTAATTGTGATACAAAGCGTGCCATAGAAATTATACGTTTTATTATGGACAATAGCCAAAATACCTGTGTGCATTTTGAGGTTGCACCACAGCTACTTAATGATGAAATTATTGATTTGTTAAAATTAGCACCTAAAAATATGTTTCAGCTTGAAATGGGAATACAATCAACCAACCCAAAAACATTAGATGCAATAGGCAGAAAGTGTGATTTAGAAAAGGCAGCATTGAATATATTAAAGCTTAAACAGGCAAATATTCACCTGCATTTAGATTTAATTGCAGGCCTACCGTATGAGGATTATACTTCATTTGCACAGTCATTTGATTTTGTGTATGCGCTTAAACCAGATATGCTACAATTGGGCTTTTTAAAGGTTTTGCATGGCACTTCCATTCACCTTGAGCACAATATTTGCCACTGCAACTTTGCGCCGTATGAGGTAATATATACCGATTGGCTAACTCCACAGGAATTATGTAAGCTTAAAGAGGTTGAAAATGCAGTTGACCGTTTTTATAATAGTGGCGCTTTTTCAAGAACTATTGATTTTCTTACAAGGAATTCACCATTTACTGCATTTGAAGAGCTATCAGAAATTTTAAGCAATGCAGAAAAAAGTGGAAGTGTTCCTCGTGCACAGTTATATGAACTTTTATTCAAATATTATGGAAATGAAATATTAGAAGGTTTAGCTTTAGATTTTCTGCAAAACAACAAAAATTTAGCCCTGCCAAGCTTTGCAAAAATGGCACAGCCACAAAAATTTAAAGAAAAATGCTATGCCTTATTAAAGGATAGCAAATTTATAGAAAAATATAATATTATTCCAGAACTTAAAAGCATACGCTTTGAAGCCGTAATGGACAAGGTAATTTTAACAGATTATGCAAACAATTCCTTGTTTGATATAACAGAGTGCTTTTGTTAACTATCTCCTTGTTCCAAAAAGCCAATCATATATAAAAACAATTGCCGCTATTACAAATAAAGCGTGAATAAAGCCTCCACCAATTCTAAGTATTAAGCCAAGCACCCAAAAAAACACTACAATTCCACCAAGCCAACGCAAAAACGACATATTTATGCCTCCTCTTTTATACTATTTTATTCAAACTATATAGTTATTGACATAAATATAATACATCAAATTTCTATAAATTACAACACAAAAAATATTCTTGTTATATATAATTAAATAATGTATAATGATATTAGAGGGGTGTGTTATTAAATGAAATTAAATGCGTTTAACGAAGAAAAAGGTTCTATAATTATAATAGTAGCCCTTTCACTTACTATTATTATGGGCTTTGCCGCTTTGGTTATGGATTATGGCTCGGTTGTAATTGAAAAGACAAAATTTCAAAACGCTGTTGATGCAGCAGCACTTTCTGCTGCAAATTATTTGCCAAGCACTTCGCTTGCTACCACAAAAGCTAATGATTATATAGAATTAAATGGGTATACCCCCCCAGATATTTCAATAACATTTTCAAACTCAAATAACACCATAGAAATTGTAGGCACAAAAACAATTCAATATGGCTTTGCACGTATTTTAGGCTTTAATGATGTAACAATAACACAAACTGCATTTGCTGCAAAAGATAGTGTATCGCAGGTGTTTAATTATGCTATGTTTTCTGGTGGTAGTACAAATGGTATTGACCTTAGCGGTGTTGAGCTTAGTGGTTCTAACAATTACATAGATGGCAATATTCATACAAATTCTTTTTTTAAATCTACTGGTTCTTCAACCACAATTACTGGAAGTGTTGAAGCAGCCACAACTATTACAACAAGTGGCAACAATTCGAATATTAATCAGTTAATCCCAAACGCACCAATCATAAGTATGCCAAGCTTTTTCGAGCCCTTAAAGCTTGAAGCTCAGCAAAATGGCAATTTATATACTGGCACAAAATCATTTAACATTTCAAACATAGATATCACCCACCCAGTATTTGTTGATGGTAGTATAAATATAAGTGGAAGTACATTTTCAGGAAAAGGTTGCATAATTGCAACTGGAAGCATTTCTTTGTCAGGTAGCAACACTTATCAAAACTTGGACAGCTCAATATGTTTTTATTCTATAAATGGCGATATTAATATAAGTGGCTCCTCTATTACTATAGATGGCGTGCTATATGCACCAAATGGTTCTATTAAAATGAGTGGCTCTAACAAAACCATAAATGGCAGGGTAGTTGCAAGAAATATAGATGTAAGTGGTAGCTCACTTACAATCAACACAGCAGAAAAGGATTTGGAAAGCCTTCCAAAAAGCTCCGTTAGGCTTGTTAGCAATTAACTTCAATTCACTCTAAAATCTCCAAACTACTTCACCTCATGTATATTTTAAACACAAATTACAAACAATATGCAAAGGTAAACCAGTATTATTATATACTTATGCCCAATAAATTAGTAGAATGGAGATTAGAAATGGAAAAAATAAAACTTGGTATCGTAGGAACAGGTATGGCATGGGAAAGGTTGCATTACCCTGCACTTCAACAGCTTACAGATAAATACGAAATTTCAGCGCTATGTAATAACGATGTAACTAAGGCAAAGAACATTGCAATTAAAATAGGAGTTGATGCAAACAACGTTTTCCACGATGTTTCTGAAATGCTCGAAACTGCTGATATTGATGCTGTTGCTACAATGGTGCCGATTGATGAAAATTATGAGGTTGCACATGCAGTTATATCAAGCAAAAAAAACTTAATAGCAGAAAAACCATTTGCATCAGACCCAAATGCTGCTCGTGAGCTAACAGAGCTTGCAAAGGCTAATAACGTAACTGTTATGGTTGCTGAAAACTTCCGTTATGAAGAAGAAAATAGAATTATAAAGGATATAATTTCACAAGGCAAAATTGGTCAGGTTGTTTATTTTATTGATAATAATGCTGGCGATTTTACAGAGGATATGAAGCAAAATTCTTTTGCCGCAAAGGAATGGCGTCAGCACCCTAAATTTAAGGGTGGTATATTCTTAGATGCTGGCGTGCACGACGTTGCCAGAATGAGGTATTTATTCGGCGATATCGATTCAATTTATGCAACAGGAAGACCACAAGATGAAGAATTCTGCCCATATTCCAGCATACATTCACAGATTAAATTTAAAAATGGAGTTACTGGACAATACAATTACTTTAACAGGATAAAGGAAACACAGGCACCATATATTGGGCTTAGAATTATAGGCACAGAGGGTGAAATTTTCTTAGAGAGCAAGGATAAGAGCTATATTTCCGTATCATATAAAAACGGAACCTCCGAGCAATTAAAATACTCACCCTCAAAGGGATATTACAATGAGCTACTAAATTTCTATGATGCATTAAACGGACATGATACAATTGTTTCCACACCAGAAAAAGAAACAGATGATGTTAAGGTTATATTTGACATTATGCAATCAATTGAAACAAATAGTATAGTGCATTAATCAATATTATATTTAAGACGGTCGAGCTTTCCCTCGACCGTCTTTTTTAGATTCTATGAAATTACTCTAAAATTTCACGGACATAAAAACCATTTAATAATTCCCTACGCAAGCAAGTTGCTGTGCAACTTTTTTTATTGACAATAGCTACTCACTGATATAAAATGAAAACACAAATACATAAAAGGAGTAAATTTTATGAAGATGCCAAAAATATTACATACACATAATTATTTAAGCAGGGTGTCAGAATTTTTTAAATATATTGGCCCAGGGTTATTAGTAACCGTAGGGTTTATAGACCCAGGCAATTGGGCATCTAACGTCGCCGCAGGGGCAACATACGGCTATTCTCTTTTGTGGGTCGTAACTCTTTCTACTATAATGCTAATATTCCTTCAACATAATGCAGCACATATTGGAATTGTTTCTGGCAAGTGCCTTGCAGAGGCTACATATTTTCACTTCAAACCAAAGGTTGCAAATACGGTTCTTGGCTCATCAATTATTGCCGCAATTTCTACTGCCTTTGCAGAGCTTTTAGGCGGTGCTATTGCTTTGAAAATGCTGTTTAATGTTCCAATTAAAATTGGCGCAATTTTGGTTTTTATTTTCGTTTCTGTTATGCTGTTTTCAAATTCTTATAAAAGGCTTGAAAGATGGATTATTGCATTTGTTTCTCTTGTTGGAATATCATTTTTAATTGAGCTTTTTATGGTTAATGCTAACTGGGCTCAGGTAGCCCATTCAGCAATAATTCCCTCAACACCAATAGGCTCAATGCCACTAATACTTGGAATGCTTGGTGCAATTGTAATGCCACATAACCTGTTTTTACATTCTGAAATAATACAAAGTAGGCAGTGGAATTTAGAAAACGAAAAAATAATTGAACATCAACTGAAATACGAGTTTATTGATACTGCGTTTTCAATGGTCGTAGGCTGGGCAATAAATAGCGCAATGATTATAGTTGCTGCGGCTACATTTTTTGCGCATAGCACGCAAGTTAATTCATTAGAACAGGCACAAAATATGCTAATTCCTATTTTAGGCCCTATGGGTGGTATTGCAGGGTTAGTTTTTGCAATTGCTTTACTCTTCGCCGCAATATCTGCCGCAATGACAGCAGGGTTTGCAGGTGGCTCAATTTTCTCTGGCATATTTGGAGAGCCTTATAACGCAAAGGATTTACATACTAAAATTGGAATTTTCATAACATTATTCTTTGCCTTAGTCGCAATATTTTTTATAAATGATACTTTAACTGCATTAATATGGTCGCAAATACTACTTAGCATACAATTACCAATAACTGTGCTGACACAAATTCATTTAACCTCTAATTACAAGGTAATGGGCAAATATGTTAACAAGGGCATCGAAAAATATATGCTCTATTTAATAGCCATCGTTGTAATTGCACTAAATTTAGCCTTATTATATAGTGTTTTTTCTGGGAATTAATTAGTGCTGTGAAAAACATCCTTACCCTTCTTGCAAACAGGGCAAACCCAACCATCTGGTAGCTCTTCAAAAGGTGTCCCTGCCTCTACTCCACCTTTTGCGTCTCCATTTTGAGGATTATAAACATACTTGCAAACGCTACAAGTATATGTGCCAGCTATTTCCTCATCAGCCTCAATAGCAGTGGGCGCAGCAGCTGGTGCACCACCCTTAATTACATCTTTATAATACGCATAGGTCATAGGCGTGCCATTTGAAAGCACCTCCATGTCCATAAGCTCACAAACAAAAATTGTATGCTTAAAAGCATCCACCGTGCTTGTTATCTTTAAGCTATAGCTTGAACAGGTGTACTCCTGCAAAATAGGTCCACCAAGCGAATCTAATTTATATTTCACCTTGCTAAATTTGTCAGTATCTCTTCCTGAATTAAAACCAAATATTGCAATGGTATCCACTGGGCAATCCTGCGTTAGTGTACTAACAGTTAAAAAACCAGATTTTATAGCCATATCATGTGTCAAGTTTTCTTTTGCTATGCTAACAGCCAGTATAATTGGCTTGTTTGTTATTTGAAAAACTGTGTTTACAATACATCCATTTAACTTTCCATCTAAGCTTGTGGCTGCCACATAAAGCCCATAGCTAATCTTTGAGAGTGCTTTTTTATTCATTGTTATTCCTCCATTTTAATTATTATCTTTTCTATACATAGTTGGTGTGGTGCACAAACGTCTTTTGAATGCCCTATTGAACGCACGAATATTTTTAAAGCCACAAGCGAACGAAATATTTGTAAGAGTATTATCTGATAGTGTAATAAGCTTACACGCCTTTTCAATTCGTATAGATGTTAAATATTCAATAAAAGTAACATTGGTAACTTCTTTAAAATAATGTGCAAAGTAGTACACCGAATAATTTGTATGGTTTGCAATTTCTTTTAAATTAATATCATGCATATAATTAAGCTCAACAAATTCATTCACAGATCTTAAAAACATAAGCCTGTTTGACAGCTTTTTGTTATCATCAATGCTTATGACGTTATAGTTCGAGTTTCTTAATATTAAAATAAATAGGTCTAATAAATTCTTATTGATAGCAAGCTTATAGCCAACCAATTGTTTTTTACTCTCATTATAAATATCGGTAACAATTTCGGTTACTCTATTATATATTATGTCTTTCGCTGTAATAACGCTGTTTTCAAGCCTAATGTTTTCCTCTATCGGTGGAACTATCTTCATAATATAGACATTGTTCTGTGCTACGGAGCTGTAGCTATGTATCTCCCCAGGCATAATAATTCCTACCTCGTGGCAATTTATAGTATGTATATTATTATCAATATTAAGAGTAATATTTCCACTTGTAACATAGATAATCTCAATTTCTTGATGAAAATGGCTTGTATAATTTAAATTTTTCATGGTAAAATCAAGGTATGGCATATCTCGCTGTGCCATATGTATATTCTCATAATAGCTTTCAACATTCATAGCTACACCACCTTTGTATCATTATAACAAAATAAGCAAGATATGTCCATACAACATCAAAAAAGAATATGTTTTATTTTAATAATTTGGTAGAATGAAAGAAAAAACCAAGGAGGATATATAATAATGAGTGAAATGTTTACAGACATCGCAAAAATCAAGTATGAGGGCGCAAGATCTAAAAACCCATTAGCATTTAAGCACTACAACAAAGACGAGGTTTTTGGTGGCAAGACTATGAAGGAACAGCTAATTGTTTTAGCAACCCACGTTATGTGCACGGTGCAGGAACGAGCTGTAATGCAGATATATTTGCATTTGCAGGTGCACAAATTAAAAAAGCAATTGATATTACTATCGAGCTTGGTGGCACAGGTTATGTGTTCTGGGGTGGACGTGAGGGCTATGAAACACTACTTAACACCGATATGGGCTTTGAACAAGACAATATGGCAAGGCTTATGAGAATGGCTGTTGATTATGCAAGAAGCAAAGGCTTTACAGGAGATTTTTGCATTGAGCCAAAACCAAAAGAACCTACTAAGCACCAATATGATTTCGACGTTGCTACTGTAATGGGCTTTTTAAGGAAATATGGTCTTGATAAGGATTTCAAAATGAATATTGAGGGAGTACGGATATTAAGAGTGCCTCATTTCTAAAAATTATTTGTTTCAATAATATCCCTACAATATTTTCGAAGCATTGGTATATCTTCTGTAATTGTTTCCTAAGTTGCAAGAACGCTCATATTTCCATAATTATGAGCAAAAATATTACGCATACCTTTTATATTTTTCCACGGTACTCCATTATAGGTAGTTTTGAAATTCTCAGACAAATTCCCAACAAGTTCACCAATTTGAAGTATGCACATTGCACAGGCATTTTGATAAACATAATTCTCTGTAAAAAAACATCATAAGAATTCCCAAAACGATTTACAGTTTCTTCAATCTGAAAACAATAATGTTCAATACGTTTTATGATTATTAAATCTTTATTGAATAAACTCATATAGTAGCACTTCCTCGGATTTAATATTTTCAAGAAATTTTGAATCAAGGCTATCCGTAGTAACTATATCAACTGGCATACCAAGGATTTCTTCGACATCAGACATAAACCCAGCAAGTGCAAACAATCCTTTTATTTTACCTTTATCAACAAGCAAATCAACATCGCTTTTTGAACTTGCTTCACCTCTTGCATACGAACCAAATAGGCATACGCTTCGTACACCATAACGAGCCGCAACTTCTGACACTCTATCTTTTAACTGTTCTAATGTATATGGCATTTTTATCCCTTCTTTTCAATTATCTATAATAATATTATATACTGGATTTTAAAAATGTCAACTAATAAAAACCAACATTACATACGAAAATAGAACGAATATAATTATATTTCACCTGAATTACAAAGAAAAAAATATTTCAATATTGATTTTTGTATCATCAATTACAATATTGTTTGAAATCGTGTGAAAATTTCAAATACTTTTATTTGTTAAGGAGTTTATGTTTTGATTGATTTTAAAGCTATCTTTTTATATTTTAATAATTGGTTCCAAATTGTTGCTTGTTTTTTCCAAACAAGGTTAATGTCTGACATTTCTAAAGATATGGAGATTTTGGCACTTCGAAGTCAATTATCCATTGTACAACAAAATATATTGAATCGCAAAATGCCAAAACCACCCTTCAATCCTGCATTTCGTCAATTGTGGATCTTACTATCAAAAACATTTCCTAATTGGAAATCTTCTTTAGTTCTCGTAAAACCACAAACTGTCATCGGTTGGCACAAGCAAGCATTTAAACTATTTTGGACGATAAAGTCAAGAAAACCTGAAAGACCTAAGATTTCTGCTGAAACAATTGCGCTTATCCGAAAGATTCATAACGAAAATCCTTTACTTTCACCTGAAAAGATTTACGAGAGATTAGTTGATCTTGCAATCACAAATGTTCCTGCTCCAAACACGATTGCCAAATACATTCACAATACCCGTAAAACACCTACCGAGAAGCAAAAACAATCCTGGAAAACATTCCTTGAAAATCACAGGAAGGGGATTTGGGCAATGGATTTTTTAGTTATTCCGACAATTAATTTTAAGTTGTTATAGAATGCCTAATTCAAGAATACATACATAATTACTATAATCCTGTCAGAACGCATCAAGGCATTGATTGCCAAACTCCAATTTTAAAAGAAGCACCACCAGTAACCTCTGTTGTGGATACAGTTCTCACATGTTAAACTTCGAAAGTGTTCGAGATATTACACAAGAAATACACCGTTTAAGAATACAAGGCGAGGTTATCTGTTCAGCAACGGGCGAAAATGCAGGATATTTTTTACCCGAAACTAATTTAGAGGTTGAGAATTTTTGCAAGCAGATAAAAAGCAGAATTACGGAAATGAAAAAGGCGGTAAAATCAGCAGAGGAATTTTTAAAAGGTGATTGTATATGAAAGTACATATTGACACTATCCCTTATACCACCAAACCAAAAGACAGTATCAGCATTATAAAGCCAAGATTACAAAGCAATAGCACCATTAAAGATGTAACCCTGCAAGAACTGATAAACCTTATTAAAAGCGGTTACAGTATAAGCCCTGCCATTATGAGTGGTGGGGCAAAAGCGGAAAATTGGACGGAGCAACACCTCTTTATGGTTGATATTGATAATGACAAGGCAACAGCTCCACAACTTGCACCGAGTGAGGCTCTTGCTATATGTAAAGCTAATAATTTACAACCATCATTTTATTATTATAGCTTTTCGCATAGTGAGGACAAGCCAAAATATAGGCTATGCTTTGTAATGGACGAGGTTATAACAGATGCAACCACAAGGGTGGTAATAATTGAACCTCTTATATCTTTATTTCCTCAAAGTGATACATCTTGCAAAAATGCAGACCGTATATTTTATGGAACTAATAAAGATGTTGTTGTATGTGATTTAAACGCCTGTATAAGCCTTGAAAGTGTATTTAATACTTATATACCACAAAAGCCACAACAGCGACATACAACTGATAATAAGGACGATATAGAACTTGACAGATTGAAAAATGAATTTGATTTTTTCAGCTATCTAACACAGCGAAACGGTGAAACACTATTTAATAATTCAAAGTGTGCTATGTTTAAGTGGTGTGAGTTATGCGGACACAGTAAAGACCTTGTATTTTACCACAACACAAATACTTTTAATTGCTTTGGAGCGGGGTGTAATAGGGGCGGTAGTATAATTGATTATTTGATGTTAGTCAACAATTTTACTGTAAATGAGGCAATAAACCACTTGAAATATGAGTTGTTGAAATTGCCAAAGGTTGAATATTCCAAAGAGCAAAAAAGAGATTATGCGATTAAAATACAAACACCTATAAATAATAGCTTAGTGGAACACTTACAGGAGTTACAACCTCATAAAAACTATACTCTGAATGATAAAGGCTTTGGTGAATTATTTGCCGACATATATAAAGATTATGCCAGGTATAACGTAACCGCCAAAGAGTGGTATATTTATAATGGTAAAGTGTGGATTGAGGACACAGGAGCAATGCAAATATCACAAAAGGCAAAGGAACTTGCAGACGGACTTTTAATTTATGCCACAACCATAGCGGACGAGCAACAAAAACAAATATTTTTAAATTATGTGTGTAAATTAGGGCAATTTAGATATAGGGAAACAATGATAAAGGATAGCAGGGATAAATATTTTATAAGTCAATCAGACTTTGACAAAGAGCTTGACCTTTTTAATTGTGAAAATGGAACGCTTAATCTTAAAACTTTTGAATTTACAACACATAACCCAAATAATTTACTTTCAAAAATTAGCAATGTATTCTATAACCCAAAAGCAACAGCTCCATTATTTGAAAAGTTTATTGATGATGTTATGCAGGGTGACAAAGAAAAAAAAGAGTATTTACAAAAGATTTTAGGCTATGCCTTAACAGCAGATACAAGCCTTGAAACTTGTTTTATACTGTATGGAGCAACCACACGAAACGGAAAAAGCACCCTTGTAGAAACTTTTAGTTATATGTTAGGACATACAACAGGCTATGCTCTTAATATGCAACCACAGACATTAGCACAAAAACAGAACAAGGATAGCCGACAAGCAAGCGGTGATATTGCAAGGCTTAATGGTTGTCGATTTCTTAACGCAAGTGAGCCACCAAAACGAATGATATTTGATGTAGCATTACTGAAAACATTATTAGGGCGTGATAGCATCACCGCAAGGCACTTGCACGAAAGGGAATTTGAATTTAAGCCATATTTCAAACTATTCATCAATACAAACTTTTTGCCACTAATAACAGATGATACATTATTTTCAAGTGGTAGATTAAATGTTATTACATTCGACCGCCATTTTGAACCACAGGAACAAGACAAAACTCTAAAAGATAGGTTGCGACAAAAAGAAAATATAAGCGGTGTGTTTAATTGGTGTATAGATGGCTTAAAAATGTTCTATGAGAACGGAGCAGAGCCACCACAAATAGTAACGAACAGCACAAACGAATACCGCTCCAATAGTGATAAATTAGGTAATTTTATAAATGAGTGTTTAGAACAAACGGGCAACAATTCCAAAGCTCTTGATGTATATATTACTTATAAAAAATGGTGTGAGCTTAACGGGTTTGGAGTTGAAAACAAAGGTAATTTCTTTGATGAATTAAGAGGTAAAAACTTATTGTCAAAGACGGGAACTGTAAACGGTCAGACGATAAAAAATATTATGTTAGGGTATGAAATTATAGAGGACGAGCAATGTTTACCCGAGCCACCACCTTATTATACTAATAAAAAACCGCATAATTACTATTAAAAGTTGGCAAATGTGCATTTTGTGCATTTTTTATGTAACCCTCTTGTAATTCCTCATAGAGAATAGCTTACATTATTTTTGCACATTTTGCACATTACCGATTATTTGATAATAAAATCATTAGGATTGAGAGGTGAGAAAAATGAAAAAGTATAGATTTATTTGCACCAAAGAAAATGAAAATGGTTATGAAAATGCAACATTATTATTAGATGATACAAAGGATATATTAGGTAAAGTATTTGTTGCTATTACATTTAATACAAAAGTTAGAAATGAAATATTCAAAACATATATTGCGGTTGACAGTATTTGTGCATTGGTAGAATAAAAAAACTATTAAAAAAGGAGTGATAAAATGCAGAATAGCAAAACTGAATTGATAATAAATGCTTTACTTACTTATCCAACAATAAGAGAAACCGCACAGGCTCTTAAAATGCCTGAAAGCACTATTTATAATTATTTGCGTAACCCTGAATTTAAGGAAAAGTATAACCAAGCCAAAAGTGATTTATTATTGCAAAGCACAGCATTTTTACAAGCTAAAATAGCAGAGGCAACCGCTACCATTACCGAAATAATGAACAATACAGAAAGCCCGCCACAAGTGAGAATTACAGCGTGTAGAACGGTATTAGAATATGCTCTTAAACTAACAGAGCAGGGCGAAATTATACAACGCCTCGAAACATTGGAACAGTTGCATAATAAATGATACTTAAATAAAGTTAGAGGAAAAGAGGGGAATATTTCAGATGAAAGCAATAAAAACACGATTGGACAATTTACAAAAGCAGTTAAATTCTACTCAATGTGATTTTGCGATTGCATTTGTTGAAAATGGTATTTATACACACCAAGAAAAAAACATATACTGCCGAGGAATGGGAGCAATTTTGCAAATTAAATAATTTTCATAGCATTGTTTGCATATATGATGATATATAAGTAAAAAGCATTAGTGTAGCGGGGTATAGAAAAAAGCAGGGTATTACTCCCCGCTACTCTCCAATTTATCATCTATTGCAGTATTAACAAATTCATTTAATGATTTGCCATTAGATATTGCAAAGTCTTTTATAATTTGTTTTTTGCCTTTGGGAACAATAAGTTGAATACGGTCATACCTTTTAGACATATTTTCATCATTCCACTTTTTATTTGCTTTTTTCTTAGCCTCTGATATAGCCATATTTATACCTCGAATTTACTCATATTTATATAAAATTATATGGGTATGCACTTGACTAAGGTTGCGTCTGTTTTGCGATAATATTGTCATAGGTAATCGGTTCTACTTGAACTGCATTTTGCAAAAGCCTATAGAACAACATGCCTCTG
>Ga0247840_10001647_pt1 | contig 42860 bp, 27 predicted proteins | sample LaCruzMarch2015__FD_192404 | JGI IMG/M metagenome (GOLD analysis project Ga0247840, IMG submission 192404) | Freshwater microbial communities from meromictic Lake La Cruz, Castile-La Mancha, Spain - LaCruzMarch2015_17m | ecosystem: Environmental > Aquatic > Freshwater > Lake | place: Spain... | reverse complement strand
ATCCTGCATATTGATGAATTGAATGAACTAGCCCTAAACCCTCTCCGTATTGATAGCTATAATAATTACCTTCAAAAATGCAGTGAAAGCATGCAGTATATTCATAAATCAATTTCCCGCACCATCGTGATGGATATGAAGATAAATAGCTAAACGAATTACCTGCTGTATCATTAATAGGCCAATTTATATATGCGGAATCATAAGGAGTATCAAGATTTGTATAATAAACAGTATCGTTGTAAGAGTTAAAGAAATAATCAAGATGAGAAACAGGATTGCTGCTAAATTGAGTATAATAATTGTTAAAATGTCTTATATAAAAGACTGTATCATTTATTGCTGAGAAACGTTTTCCGACAACTATAAATCTTGTAGCATTAAGAGGAGTGTAAGAGTCTTTATAATGAAATTCATCATTAATATTGAAATCATAAATTTGTCCTTTTGTCAATGTGGTTTGACCCTTTAATAAAGGGGTTGTTATTATTAGTAGTATTAAAACATAAATTTTTTTCATAATCATAGTTTTAAGTTGTTGTTGATTGAATTATTGAACAAAGATAATTATTTTTTGTGAACCCTGACAGGTTTTGAAAACCTGTCAGGGTTGAGTTTAATTTATTCCTTCACAAATTTACTTTGCAAGCTAATAGTATTATTATTTACTTTTACTATATATATGCCTTTGGCTAATGGTGCTATATTCAATTCTGTTTGTGGCTGGGTGATGTTTTGTTGTAATAGTAGCTTTCCTTGTATATCGTAAATGCTTACGCTGGTATTTTGCAGGGTTTTTAGCTGGCTGAGGTTTAGGGTTAAAGTGTTAGTAGCTGGGTTGGGGTAGATATTAATTTGTTTGAAACTGTTTTCATTTATAGCATTTGTAAAAGAAATAAAGTGGGCTTCGTAGCGAGGAACAAATACTTCAAAAATTATATTTTTAGAAGAATAACCGTATAAAACACAACCCATAGGTATAGTTAAAACCCAATTGTTGTTTTCCCATTTTTCATACTTACCTGTTATTGAGTTTCCATTGGCATCATAAGTATAAGTATGTTTATAAGAATTAACCCAAGCATTGTTTTGCCATTGTTCATTTAAATCAGTAAGCTTATTTTCATTAGCATCATAATTATAAGTATGTTTACCACTTTTTACCCATGCATTGTTTTGCCAATATTCATCAAAAACAGTTAGTATATTACCATTGGTATCGTAAGTATAAGTACTTTTGTAATTATTTACCCAAATATTATTTTGCCAATATTCGGAAACAAAAGTAAGTACATTTCCATTGGCATAATAAGTATAAGTATGTTTATAAGAATTAACCCAAGCATTGTTCTGCCATTGTTCATTTAAATCAGTAAGCTTTTTTCCATTAGCATCATAAGTATAAGTAGTTCTGCTTCCATTTACCCATGTATTATTTTGCCAAATTTCACCTAATTCAGTAAGCTTATTTCCATTAGCATCATAAGTATAAGTAGTTCTGCTGCCATTTACCCATGTATTGTTTTGCCAGTTTTCATATAAAATAGTAAGCATTTTCCCATTGGCATCATAAGTATTAGTATATTTGTATGTATTTACCCACGCATTGTTTTGCCAGGATTCTTGTAATTCAGTAAGTTTATTTCCATTGACATCATAAGTATAAGTATATTGGGAATTATTTACCCAAGCATTGTTTTGCCAAATTTCACCTAATTCAGTAAGCTTATTTCCATTTACATTATAAGTATAAGTGAATTTACCACTATTTACCCAGACATTGTTTTGCCAATCTTCAATTAAACGAGTAATTGTATTTCCATTGGCATCGTAAGTATAAGTATAGTTGTAACTATTTATCCATGCGTTGGTTTGCCAGGTTTCTGTTTTATTCGTTAGCACATTGCCATAATTATTAAAAGTTTGGGTAATGCGTTGATATTGATTATTGCTTGCATCAAACTTAAATATAGTATCAAAATTCCAGGTGATTGCATTGGTCGCTTTTTGTTTAAGGCTTGCATGAACAGTGAAATTATCATGTAAAGGATGATTTATTGCTTCCTTTCTTAAGTTGGGTATAGCATGGTTTTTCTGCTGTGCATTCGCAATATTCATCATGCAAATAGCAATCAATAAAACATAAATTCTTTTCATAATCATAGTTTTAAGTTGTTGTAAATAATCAGAGGTAAAATTATACATATTTATTTAAAATAACATAATATTCACAAAATATTTTACACTTTCTTTTGCAACAAAAATTGCGGAATGAATATGTGCAAACTACAATAATAGTAAAATATTTGCAAAACCCCTATGTACAAACTACAATAGTCGTAAAGCAGTTGCGGAACGACTATGTGTAAACTACAATAGTCATCCCGCAATTTTTCTGTGAACCTATTTACTAAACCTGTGAGGTTTTTAAAAACCTGTCAAGACTAATGTAAATAGCAAGGCATTGGTTTTAACGATATTTTTCTCTAATAAGCAAATCAGCTATAAGAATTCCCTAAAAATTATCAGCTTTTATTTCAAAATATGCCTGAGGATGATCGCAAACAGGACAATTCATCAAAGCTTTTTCACCATAATGAACATGACCGCATTTACGGCAAACCCACATAACCTTACCTTCTCTCTTAAATACTTTAGCTGTTTCGAGATTGTTGAGTAATTTTCTGTAACGATCTTCATGTTCTTTTTCAATAGCAGCAATCAATTTAAATGACATTGATACTTTTTTAAAACCTTCTTCTTCGGCAATCTTAGAGAAAGCAGGATACAAATCTGTCCATTCTTCATTTTCTCCTTCAGCAGCAGCTTTTAAATTTTCAGCTGTATTTGCTATCATTCCGGCAGGATAAGAAGCCGTAATTTCAACTACACCACCTTCGAGATAGCGGAAAAAGATTTTGGCATGCTGTTCTTCCTGAAGAGCTGTTTCTTCAAACATCGCTGCTATTTGTTCATAGCCTTCTTTTTTGGCTTGTTTTGCAAAAAACTGATACCGATTTTTTGCCTGCGATTCGCCTGCAAATGCTTTTAGCAGGTTTTTTTCTGTTTTAGTTCCTTTTATACTCATGATTTTTATTTTTTTAATGAAACAAAAATAATCATTAATTTTGGAAAAAATATAAATTTGCATGGAATTAGTTTTTGCCACCAACAATACTCACAAAATAAAAGAGATAAGCCCTCTTATTACCAACAGTTTTCGTTTATTAAGCCTTTCAGACCTTAATTTTTTTGAAGATATCCCCGAAACACAAGCCACATTACAAGGCAACGCTTCACAAAAATCACATTATATATTCGATAGGTATGCTATCAATTGCTTTGCTGATGATACGGGTCTGGAAATAGAAGCCCTAAACGGCGAACCCGGTGTTTATTCTGCACGATATGCCGGCGAAGGATGCAATTTTCAGGATAACATTGATAAGGTATTGCTAAAAATGCAGGGAATTACCCATCGCAATGCACGCTTTCGCACAGTAATTTCATTACTATTAGATGGAAAAGAATATTTTTTTGAAGGATTTGTAAATGGTAAAATACTTACCGAAAAACATGGCAATGATGGCTTTGGCTACGATCCTATTTTTATGCCCGACAACTACACTATTTCGTTTGCAGAAATGACGTTAGAAGAAAAGAATAAAATAAGTCACCGAGGTATGGCAGTCAGAAAACTTGCCGCATTCCTTAACAATGGATAATTAGTTAATTTTGAGATGAGCTGATTTAAAATTCAGCAATTTTATCTATTTTTGAGAGAAATGACTTTTTTAAAATAAATTATTATTTCTCTTGTTGTTATTGCCAAAAGCATAAATAACAAAATAACAGAACTTGTAAATCCAATTTTTTCGCCTGTAAAATAAGCCTTAGGTTCAAATTTAAATTCTATTTTGTGATTGCCTTGAGGTATATTCATAGCTCTTAGCACGTAATTTGCACGAATATAAGGAACTAATTTTCCATCGAGATAAGCATTCCAACCATTAGCGTAGTAAATTTCAGAAAAAACAGCAAATTCATTTCTTTTTGCCGATGTTTGATAAGTTAAATGATTAGGCTGATAATTAATTAATTTAATAGTTGATGTAGAATCTTTTCCTTCTCTAAAATCTTTAACATAATCCTTAAATTTCTTGTCAATAATAGCTGTAATAGAAGGTTCAAAGTTTGATAAAGCATTAATTTCTGAATCAGGATTTTCTACTATTTTATAATTATCCACAAACCAAGCATTGCCCAATGCAGCAACGTTCCGTTGAGTTTGAGGACGCTTGTTTTGGTCTAAAGCAATAAAATATTTTGTATTCAACATATTCAATACTTTTACATTATTTTTACTAATGTGACGATCTATTAAATCTTGATAGCGACGCAATTTCGCAGCACTGTACCCTCCAATTGATTTATGAAAATAAGAAGTACTTGCATCAGTAAATGGTTTTCTTGCTACATTAAAAACCCTATAATTTGGGTCTTTATCATCTGATATTAGCATATCAGCATCAGTAGGCTGGAGTGGTTTTTCAACATTATTTTTATAGGTAAAATTACCATTGTCAAAATATCTTTTGTTTACTTGAAACATATCAATAACAATCAGTAAAATATATGCAGTAATGATATATTCTTTTTTGTATTTATTTTTAATAAAAGCCCAGATACAAAAAGCTGCAAGCAGAATAAATAAGAGTGAACGCCAGCAATCTAAAGTAAAAGCAGATCTTCTGTCAGCAATAATTGCATTCATTAACCATTCAGGGTAAGGTAACTGACTGTCAACTGTACCTTTGAAATCAAAAAGTGAAGAACCTGCTAATGCAAAGAAAAGGGCTATTCCACCCGTAATATAAATTGATAATTTACCATATTTTAAAATATCTGATTCTTCTGTTTTTTTAGTAAATATTTGATTTAATGCAAAAATACCCAATAATGGAATACATAATTCAGCAATAATCAAGATAGATGAAACAGCTCTGAATTTAGAATACATTGGGAAATAATTGAAAAAGAACTGTGTTAATGGCATAAAGTGCTTTCCCCATGAAAGCAATATAGACAAAACTGTTGCTATTAGTAAAACCCATTTTATGGGTGTTTTTACAATAAACAAACCCAATACAAACAAAAAAACAAAAATAGCACCTACATATACTGGCCCAGAAGTAAATGGTTGAGTTCCCCAATACAAAGGCATTTGATAAGTAATTTCTTTAATATTCGGAACTTTATTTTGCTTTAAAATTGCAAAAGTCTCTGAGTTTTCGCCTAAACGACTAATTGATGAACCTCCTTTGAAATTAGGAATCAATAAAGTAAATGTTTCATCAATATTGTAGCTTAATTGTGTTGCATTATTAAAATCAATTTCATCTCTTTTCGTATTATTTTTTGCTGAAAGTTCAGATTTTTCTCTGGTAGATTCTTTTGAAAACTCATAGCCAGTCCAAAGTGCAGTGATGTTAGTCCCAATAGCCAATGAAATTGCAAACAGTAAAATTATAAATGACTTGAAGAAAGAAATTAATTTTCTCTCTTTAAATTTATTATAGAAATCAACAAAAAGAAAAATGAGTATTAAAATCATTAAATAATAGGTCGTTTGCAAGTGTCCCATTTTTAGCAATAAAGCTGAAAATAATGCAGTAAGAATACCTCCCCATAAAAATTTTCCTCTCATTAAAAGTATAACTCCTGCAAAAACTGGAGCCATATAACCTATTGTAGAGGCTTTGCTATAATCGCCAGCATCAATGGTAATAAAAAAGTAAGATGAAAACCCAAAAGCAAGAGATCCGATGATGCCAATCCATGGGTCAATACCTAAAACCATAAGTAATATAAAAAAACCTATAAAGTATATGAATACAATATCTGCAGGATATGGAAGCGAAAACAATCGCATTGCATCATTAAAAAAAGAAACTATATCGTTTGAAGGTGTTAACATGCTTATCGGGTAAGCTGGCATACCTCCATACATAGCGTTGGTCCACAAGGGTTCTTCATTTGGATGGGCTTTGCGAAAATCAATAATTTCTTTTGCCGAAATATTTGATTTAACGATATCTCCTTGTTTTAATTCTTTCCCTTCTAAAATCGGGCTTAGATAGGCTAAAGTAATGGTGAGAAAAATGAGGATTGCTGCTAAATATGGTAAATATTGTTTCAAATTGATATTTTTCATTATTTACTTTATTTTAGAATTATTTTGATTCTACTTCCTCGTAATCAATATATTCGCCGATATTTTCAGTATTATTATTTTTCCTTTTTTTCTTTTCAGAAGTAAATTCAATATTAGTATCCCCCTCTTTTATATTTGGGTCAATATGAGAATTTTGCTGATAAAATTTTTGCTGAAATTTTTTCAAATAGTACTTTAATAAAAGAGGAAATGCAAATTTTGCAAAAGCTCTTAATAGTATGTAAATAAGGATGAACCAAAGAATAAATTCTAACATTTTGAGATGTTTTTTTAATGTGCAAACCTACAAAATATTTTTAATATAATTAGTGGGTTTTGCTAGCGAAAACTTGGCTTGAGAAAGATAAAATATGCGTTTTATCTGATGAAAACTTTATTAGAATATACATTATTGTTGCTCACAACTTTTACAATATAATAGCCAGAAGTATTTTTATTCATATTGATAACGACTTCATTATTTGAATTTTCAAGTTTTTCAATTAATTGTCCGAATGTATTATAAATGCATATTTGTTTTATACTTTCGTTGCTATTTATATATATTAAATTATCATTTGAGTAAATGTTCGTATTTAAAATTATATTATTTGAAACTTTCAATGGTGATAATTTAAAAATCAATTGAAATCGATTTATACTATCATTGGTTGTAGCCGAAAAAGTATAAATTGAATCCTGTTTTAAATTGATAATAGTATTCAGCATCAAATCTTTTAAATATACATAATTAGTATTGGTAAAACGATTTAGCTCGCTTGCAATTATTGTGTAAAATCCATTTTTACCTGCTTTAAATCCGACAGGAATTATAGAGTTGTCTGTAATATAAGATAAGTTACTTATACTCCAATTTTTGTTTTGTTTTATGGAGTAAATACTTGGTACGTTTTGGTATAAACTAAACATTTTTTCTGCTCCTCCATAATCATTATCGTAACCAAAACTAACAATCATTTCATCGTTAAAATTATTTTCCGTATTTGTAACTTTTAATCGAATAGTATTAGAAATATTTGTATTCGATTTTAATAGGTTTTGAGATGCATGTTGTCTTGCATTATTATTTATACTAAAAGGTATAGAATCTGTAATAGCTTTAACCCAGAAACCTTGTGCAGAAGCAATAAAATTAGACACTCCATTTGTACCAAAAAAACCGTTAGAAATATATGTACCATAGTTACCACTTATAGGATTCCACACCCAATAAGCATAATTTCCAATACCAGCATCGTCGAGCATTGATCTTGAATAACCAGATGCTGTATTCCAGTTGATAGCAGATGGATAAGGATTTGCTATTAAATTCCAACCTCTATTAATCCCATTAGTAACTGTTACATTCGTATTAATTGTCCCTTGATTAATTAAACCAGAAAATAATTTAGTAGATGTTGAAGGATAAGAAACGGCATATCCTTTACCAGGTATAAAAGTATTTCCACCATTAAGTGTAACAAAACCAGGATCCTCAAAAGCTATCCAATTTCCACTAGCTTCATTCCATGTAAAGAAGCTTTGATTTTCAACATTAAATTCACTATTAATTTCCTGACTAGCAACTGGTGACGCCAATAAATGAAAATCAATATTCGAAAAAGCAGGAATATATTGTTCAATTGTGCCATTTAAAGCATTACTGTGAATAAGAGATCCTGTTCCGTTTACATCAGATTTTATCAAAAAACTACCATTGACGTTTAATAATTTACCAGAAGTTACGGTTAATTTCTTTCCGGCATTTATTGTTAAATTGCCTCCAAAAGTAATATTTTTATCAATTAGAACTTCGTTATTAATCTGAAAGTTAGCATTTGAGCCAATTAAGATATTGCCTATTCCAGCAATAGTTTGAGTTGATGTTCCGTTAAGGTGTATAATTGTAGCTGAAGCTGGGGAAAAGCTTAATATACCATTATTTACAACAATATTCCCTTTTATATTAGTTGTTCCCGTTAAGTTAAATCCTATAGAATTACAGTTTGTAATAGTAAGGTTATCAATACTTACACCAGCACTTCCTGTAATATTGTTATCAGAAAAACCTACAGCATCTAATTCAAAGTTTGCATAGACTCTTCCATTAAATTGTGGTGAAGACATGGATTTGTGTTTATACTTACTCCCTGTTTGAAATTTTACCACACTATTTGGTTGTGTTGCACCAAATGGATTTCCATCAGACAAAAGAATATAATTAGAACCATTAGCAAAAACAATAGAATTTAGGTTTGTTGTACCAAAAGGATTTCCAGAAAATCCATTTCCAGCAGTAAAAATCGATACATTGTTAAAAACAACAGCATTCGTATCATAAGCAATGAGTTTATGAGCTGCATTTTGAAATGTTAAACTACCAGAAATACTACATTTAACTCCTGTTGAAAGGCTCAAAGAAACTACGTTTGTGCTGTTAATTGTTAAAGAAGACAGAGAATCAATTTTAAAATGAGGAGGAAGCATTCCTGTTGCCATCAAGTTTATTGATCTTGAAGTATTTGAAGAAGAAAAAACAACATTGGCATTGTTTATAATTTGTAATTTACCTATATTTTGCAAAGTTGTAAAATCAAGCACTACAGAAGAGGAATTCTGTACTGAACCATCGAAAACTAAAATATCAGTGCTTAATGGAGTTGTTCTTGTAGGATTCCAGTTTGTTGCTGTATTCCAATTACCTGATGCTGCATTCCACACATAAGGCAAGTTAAAGTGGATAACAAATCGATTAATTGCATCAGTAATATTTGCAGAAAAAATATATATAGGTTTAATGCGAAGATCTTGGAAAGTATTGGTTTTTAAATCTTCTAAAATTAAAGATGCTGAAGTATTAAAACTTTGGATTTCAGTAGCTGTAATAGTAAAATTTCCATTTATTTTAGGATCAAAACCTATATTAACATTTATAGGAGCGGTGTAAGTTGCCAACGCATTGATACAGTATTTATCGCCTCCAATATATGAGAAAATTTTAGTGTTAGTTGGATGATATACACTTGGAAATACTAACGCATCATATTGATCAACTCCATTGCTATTACCATCTTTAAAATAAATATTAGTAGCATCATAACTATTATTTGGCGATACTACATTTAATATTAATTGATTAGCTAATGTTGATTTCGATAAATTTTCAACTATTTTATCCTTTTTAATGCAATTATCTGTAATTTGGTAATTTAATTTATCAAGAAAATTACTAGATTGCCCCCATATATTATTAAATGAAGTTAAAATAAAAATTACAATAGTTGCAATTCTAATTAAATATGATTTTGTTATTTTTATTTGTATTTTTCTCACAAAAAGATTGTTATGTATTACAAAATGATGATATTATTTAAATAAAATCAAAATAATAGGTATATGATTTAATCCATTTTATTAAATTCGGTTACTTTATTGAAGTAGTTGAAGCTATAATAAAACGAACAAAAATATAAATAAAATGACAAATTATCAATAATTTATTAATTATATTTGAATTTGTTTGATACAGACTCAAATTATATTACACTATTGAACTATAAACTTTTGAAAACAGAAATGTAATATAGATTTTTTACTTACTACAAATACCTTATTAGGCCAAAATAAATAATAAAAACATAAAAAGGAAGCCTACTATGTAACCAGAATACACTTCAATAGGTCGGTGAGCATTGAGGGCTAAACGAGAATAAGCAACCAATCCACCGATAATAAATAAAATTAAAACAATCAGCAACAAGTTTACTCCAAATCGATTAGAAATTCCAATAATAATTCCTGTTAATGCACCAATTGCCATAGTATGAATACTAATTTTAAACTTTAAATTTATAAAAAAAGCAAGAATAATCATTAATGTTGATGCTAAAATTAAACTAAGATAAATTGCAGGAATATCAATACTTTTCATTATAAGATAGCTTCCATAATAGAAAACTATGGTAAATATAAAAGGTATTGTTCGCTCTTCTCTATTTTTTAGATGTAGAGAAGTTATCTTATTTGTACGAAGTAAAATATACGTCAGAAATGCAGGAAATAGAAAAGTTAAAACAAAAATAAATATCAAAATCATTATTTTACCTTCCGTTGTTAAAACGGAAGAAAAAAAGGTTTTCATGCTAAACAAGAGACTAAAAGTAAAAACAGGCATCAATAATGGATGAAAAACATAAGAAATAATGCGTGCAATTTTAAGTTCCATTTATGTGATTTCCTTTCTAAGACGGGCAACTCTAATATCCATTCCTTCTCTATATTTAGCAATTGTACGACGTGCAATTTTAAATCCTTTTTTAGCTAATATTTCCGTAAGTTCATCATCATTCAAAGGAGATGTTTTATCCTCATTGTCAATACATTCTTTTAAAATACTTTTAATCTCAGTAGTTGAAACTCCTTCTCCTGCATCATTTGTCATCGATTTTGAGAAAAAATCCCTTAATAAAAAAGTGCCAAAATGGGTTTCTGCATATTTACTATTAGCTACTCTTGAAATTGTAGAAATATCAAGTTCAACAATATTTGCAACATCTTGTAACTTCATTGGTTTTAGCTTTGAAACATCGCCATCTATAAAATACTCTCTTTGGTAATTCATTATGGCATTCATTGTTAAAAATAATGTATTTTGACGTTGTTTAATAGCATCAATAAACCAACGTGCAGAATCAATTTTTTGTTTGATAAACATTACAGCATCTTTTTGTTGTTCTGTTTTTTGCTTACTTACTGCGTAACCTTGTAATAATTCAGCATAATCTTGATTAACACGAAGTTCTGGCGTATTCCTGTTATTTAAAGAGAGTTCTACTATTCCATTATTATTTGTAATAATAAAATCAGGTACTACATATTGATTTAATTTTGAAGTTCCACCAATAGAACTTCCAGGTTTAGGATTTAATTTTAGTATTTCATCAATTGCAGCTTTCAACTGTTCCTCAGTAATATTTAATCTTTCAATTATTTTTGTATAATGTTTTTTTGAAAAACGTTCAAATTGAGTGTAAATGATTTTATACGCTAATTGAACAGTTTGTGTTTGGTCTTCAATACGTTGCAATTGCAACAATAAACATTCTTGCAAACTACGTGCCCCAACTCCTGGAGGGTCCAATTCCTGAATAATTTCTAATACTTCTATTATTTCTTTATTCGTTGTTTCCAAATTTTGAGAAAAAGCTAAATCATCAACCATTGCTTTAATATCTCTCATTAAATAACCAGAGTCGTCTAAATTTCCAATTAGCGTTAATCCAATATTATGTTGCTTTTCATCAAGTCCAAGCATCAATAGTTGATCAGTTAATATCTCTTGAAAAGAAGCTTCTGAGGCATAAGGAATTTCTTTGCGTTCTTCATCTGCTGATTTGTTGTTGGCTTTTAACTTGTAAGAATCTACATCGTCTTCATCTAAATAATCATTAAAATCAAAATCAGTAGTATCTCTCGAGTTATCATCCGAAAAATCATTTTCGTATTCATCGTCATTATCAGACGAGTTATCTGATTCTCTATTCTCTGACAAATCTTCTAAAAGAGGATTTTCTTCAAGTTCTTGCTTTATACGTTGATCAAGTGCAACGGTAGGCACTTGCAATAACTTCATAAGCAATATTTGCTGTGGCGAAAGCTTTTGCTGTAGTTTTTGCTGTAATCGTTGACTTAACATTATTTATAAAAGGTTTGTTATTGTTAGTTTAAAAAATTATAATACTTAAAACTCAGCGTTCATTGGTGTTCTTGGAAATGGAATTACGTCCCTAATATTAGACATTCCAGTTACAAATAAAATCAATCTTTCAAATCCTAAACCAAATCCACTATGTGGAGCAGTTCCAAAACGACGGGTATCTAAATACCACCATACATCTTTTTCAGGAATCCCCATTTCTGCAATTCGTTGCTGAAGTTTTTCAAGGTTTTCCTCTCTTTGCGATCCTCCAATGATTTCGCCAATTTTAGGAAATAAAACATCCATTGCACGTACAGTTTTACCATCTTCATTTTGCTTCATATAAAATGCTTTGATATCTTTTGGATAATCTGTTAAAATGACAGGTTTTTTGAAATGTTTTTCAACTAAAAAACGTTCATGTTCTGATTGCAAATCAACACCCCAAGAAACAGGAAATTCAAACGATTGTCCAGATTTTAATAAAATATCAATGGCATCGGTATATGCTAATCTCTCAAAACTGTTGTTAACAACAAAGTTTAACCTCTCAATAAGCTCTTTATCATACATATTATTTAGGAACTCTAGATCATCTTTGCAATTTTCCAAAGCATAGCTTACAAGTGATTTAATGAAATCTTCAGCCAAATCCATATTTTCCTTAATTTCATTAAATGCTACTTCTGGTTCGTTCATCCAGAACTCAGCTAAATGGCGAGGTGTATTTGAGTTTTCTGCTCTAAAGGTAGGACCAAAAGTATAAACTTTGCTTAAAGCCATTGCAGCCAATTCTGCTTCTAATTGACCTGAAACAGTTAAATTAGTTTCTTTTCCAAAAAAATCTTCAATATAATTTACATTTCCATCTTCAGTAAGTGGTGGATTTTTAGCTTCTAATGTAGTTACACGAAACATTGCACCTGCTCCTTCAGCATCAGAACCTGTAATAATGGGTGTATGAACATAATAAAAACCATTTTCGTTATAATATTTATGAATAGCAAAAGCCATTGCATGGCGAATTCGCAAGATAGCACCAAAAGTATTGGTACGAGGACGTAAATGTGCAATTTCTCTTAAAAACTCTAACGAATGACCTTTTTTTTGTAAAGGATATGTCTCAGCATCAGCAGTACCATAAACATGAATTTCAGTAGCTTGAATTTCTACACTTTGCCCTTGTCCCATCGATTCAACTAATTTGCCATTTACAGAAATGCATGCTCCAGTAGTTATGAGTTTCATTACTTCTTCGTCAAAATTTGCCAAATCAACAACAATTTGAATACTATGAATAATGGAACCATCATTCAAAGCGATAAAAGCAATATTTTTATTGCCACGTTTAGTTCTAACCCAGCCTTTTACGTTAATTATTGTACCTAATTCTTCTTTCTTGAATGATTTTAATAAGTCTTTAATGATACTTCTATTTAATGTTTCCATTTTTTATTTCTTGAAATAATTAATAAAATCTATTGTATTATTATTTGTAAAAATTTGATATTCTATCTATTAAGTATTTTAAATGTAAAAATACTATGTTAAAAGTTTAAGAGTGTAAAATTATTAAAAATCTATAAATAAACTTTAATTAATTTTGCCAAAAGAACAAATGAGTACAAATATAAATATACTACCTCTAAATCAATGGTTTTCAAATTCTGATGACCCACTTATTATTGCAGGTCCTTGTAGCGCTGAAAGTCGAGAACAACTCTTGCAAACAGCCACAGAACTAGCAAAACTATCAATTGTAAAAATTTTTAGAGCTGGTATTTGGAAACCACGTACTCGTCCTGATGGATTTGAAGGTATCGGAAAAATTGGCTTAGAATGGCTAAAAGAGGTAAAAGAAACAACAGGATTAAACACTACTGTTGAAGTTGCCACGCCTAATCATATTGAAGAATGTTTAAATTATGGTGTTGATGTATTATGGATAGGAGCACGTACTGTTGGGAATCCATTCTCAATGCAAGAGTTAGCAGAAGCACTTAGAGGCGTTGACATTCCTGTAATGGTTAAAAACCCTTTAAACCCTGATTTAAAGCTTTGGCTGGGTGCAATTGAACGGATTAATCAAGTTGGGATTACTAAAATTGCTGCTATACACCGTGGATTTTACACTTATAATTCAAAACCTTATCGAAATGCGCCATTATGGGAAATACCAATTGAATTAAAACGTATTTTACCTCACTTACCTATGATTTCTGATCCAAGCCATATTACTGGTAACAGAAATTTGTTGAGTTCAATTGCTCAAAAAGCTTTGGATTTGGAAATGCAAGGACTAATGATTGAGGTACATTGCAACCCTGAAAAGGCGCTAACTGATTCAAAACAGCAAATTACTCCTATTAGGTTTAATGAACTAATTTCGAATTTAATTTTTCGCAAAGAAAAAGGATGTATTGAATTTGAGAATGAATTACATCACCTTCGTTCTATGATTGATGAAGCGGATGATGAATTAATTCATATTTTAGCAAAACGAATGGATTTGGTTACTCAAATAGGTGAATTTAAAAAGAAAAATGAGATAACAATATTACAGCTAAAACGTTGGAATGATATAATTTGCATGCGTTTAAGCAGGTCAAAAGAATTAGGTTTGAATAAAGAATTTGTAAAAAAATTATTAGAAATCCTCCATGAAGAATCAATTCAAATACAAAATGATATTTTAAATAAAACTTAGAAAATTGATTCGAAATTTATCTTTTATTAGTTTTTCTATCATTAACAAGGTCTTCTACTATATCATCAATGATTACCATTCCTAATAATTTTTTGTTTATATTAGTAACTGGAATTGCTAACAGATTATATTTTGACACCATTTCTGCAAGGCTGTCAATTTTATCAGTATCATATAAAAATATAGGATTTTTATTCATAATGTTTGAAAGATAATTACTTGGTTCAGAAACAAGTAATTCTCTTAATGGAACATTTGCTATTAGTTTTTCATTAGCACCTGTAACGTAAATATTATAAAGAGCTTCTACATCAGGTTTTTGTTTACGAAAAGTCTTTAAAACATCTTCAACTTTAGCACTTCTATGAAACGAAATAACTTCAGTTGTCATAAGACTACCAACAGAATTGTCAGGATATTCAAGTAACTCTCGAATATCTTGTGAAGCATCTGACTCCATTTCTTTTAATAGTTGTTCAGCTTTATCTTCTTCAAGTTCTTCAATAATATCAGCAGCTTCATTTGCAGGCATTTTTTCTAGTACATCTGCTGCTTTCTCAATTGTCAAATTCTCAATAATTTGCACCTGAGCTTTAGTCTGCAATTCTTCTAAAACATCGGCTGCTTTTTCATCATCTAAAGAAGAAAATACAATAGATCCAGAGGTTTTTCCTAAATCTTCAATGATATCAGCTAAATCAGAAGGATGTAAAGTGTGTAGTTTTGAAAAAACTCTTGATAATTTTATATTGTAATTGCTATAATCAACCGCTTCAACATCATTCCATAATATAAATTTTGATGTTGAATTTCTTTTAAAAAATTTAATTATAGTAACAAAAGGTTTTGCGATTCCTAATCTTCTTAGCATACCCTCTATACTTATATCTACTGCAATTACATAAGCATTCCCAGAAATTCCAACTAATCTAATATCTTGAGCTCTAACAAGTTTTTTTCCGTTTAAATCTACTATTTGTTTACGAATTATATTTTCTTTTAATAAGAAATGATTTTCAACATCGTTATCGTGTATTTCTTCTTCAATAGTACAATTAATATCAAACTTCGATAAATTACGTTGAATATCAAATTTTGATATTGAAAAACAAACAGTATTATGATCTCCTTTAATTTTAACCCCAGTAACAATAGGCCTAACAGATTCATTATCATCTGTTTTACGAACAGCAAAATCAATAATAATATCTATAAGCTTGCCTAATTCAAAACCATCGTCGTCTCTTATAGTACATCCAAGTATTTGACTTAAATAAAATGTAGTTTGTGAAGTCATGCACACCTCCTTCTTTATTGATTTTCAAGGGATGTACATAAAATGAACAGTCCCTTTATATCAAGGTTGGTAAATAGTTATATTTCTCCGGACCGTCATCCATAATTTGGTTGATTATATATTTGCAAAAGTAATCCTTTTTATTTATTTTTTGATAAAAAAAGCTATCAAATCAAATTTAATTCAATTGATAATCATTCATCACTTTTATGTAAAAATACAATTTCTTTGAAATCACATTTAATAATATTATTCTGTATTGTCTTTAAAATTAGCTGACCATATTCAGAAATATCAACTATCATTGCTTTAATTTCTGTATCTTTCCATAAGTAACTATGATAATTATTATAATACAACAAATTATTTAAGTAATCGCAATTAATTTCCTCAATATCATTATTATATAATTTAATTATTCTTTCTTCAATTGCTTTTAAAATATCAATTAAAACAACCTCTTTATCTAATTCTGTTTTCAAAATCAAACGAAGAGAAGTGGGATTAGGAATATTTTCGGAAAATATTAATTGGTTAACATTTAAGCCAATTCCGACAATAGAGGATTGAATTGTAGAACCTAATATTTCATTTTCTATTAAAATTCCAGCAATCTTAGATTTTCCAACATAAATATCATTAGGCCACTTGATTTTGACTAAGGTTTCATCAATTTTTGTTTTTAAAAAATCAATCATTCCCAATGAAATAGCTTTATTTAAAAGAAATTGTTTGGATGGATCTAGTTTTGAAGGATGGAGGATTATGCTAAAAGTAAGGTTTTTTCCATCTTCACTTTCCCATCTATTTCCTTTTTGTCCTTTCCCTTTAGTTTGAGAAATTGCCCAAATAACAGTTCCTTCAACTAAATTATTATTTTTTAATGATTCAGAAGCATAATCATTAGTTGAGTTTGTGTTAACTAACTTAATTATTTTATTATTTGAAAATATTTTATTGAACATAAGTATGATTTCTTTGGTTTGTAAAAATAATAAAATAATCCAAAAAGTATTGAATATAATCACTAAAAAAACGTAATTTTGCATGCTATAACCAAAAAATTGATGGCAAAAAAGAAAATTAATTCAACATCGGCAATGTTTGCTGATATTATTGTAAAAGGCATACAAGAAAAAAAAGGAAAAAGTATTACTGTTATGAACCTTGCTAATGTTCAAAATAGTATGTTTGATTATTTTATTATTTGCGAAGGAAACTCTCGCACACAAACTGAAGCAATTGCAGATTCAGTTCAAGAAGAAGTTAGAAAAGCAATCGGAGTTACACCACGTTTTAAAGAAGGTTTTATTAATTCAGAATGGATTTTGCTCGACTACTTTGATATTGTTGTACACATATTTCAAAAAGAAGCACGTTCATTTTATCAGTTAGAAAAACTTTGGTCTGATGCTGATATTAAAATTATTGAAGATATTGATTAATAAAGCTATTGAAATAATAAGTTAAATGGAAAACGAAAAAGATAAACAAGAAAAAAACACCTCTCCTGATAAAAAAGGGCTATTTAATATGCAAAAAAAACCAAAATTTAGTTTTTATTGGATATATGCTATTCTTGCTATAATATTTATTGTACTACAACTAACTAATAGTAGTTCTTTTAAAGAAGAAGACAAAACTGTTACTTGGAGTCAGTTATCAAAAATGTTCTTAAAAAATGACATTGAAAAGATTGTAATTGTTAACAAAGAAACCGCCGAAATTTATATAAAGAATGAAAGTGTTGATAAAGATACAACCTATAAAAATATAAAGCCAGAAGGTTTCAGTAGTTCATTTAAAGGCAAAACTTTCTATATTTATAAATTTGTAACCATAGAAGGTTTTCAGCAAGATATTAAAGAAATCCAAAATAAAAAAGCTGCTAATGATACTATTGGCAAAACCGATGTAGAAAAGCAACAAATACTTAATAGGGAACTTATTATGCCAACTTCTGAAAATCGTAGAGATTGGGGAAGTGAAATTTTTGGTTTTATATGGCCATTCCTTATACTAATTTTAATTTGGTTTGTATTTATGCGCATGATGGGCAAAGGAAGTGGAGGTGGACAAATTTTTAATATTGGCAAATCAAAAGCACAACTATTTGATAAAGATACAAGTGTAAATATCAATTTTAGTGATGTTGCTGGTTTGGAAGAAGCAAAAACCGAAATTATAGAAATAGTTGATTTCTTAAAAAACCCAACAAAATATACTGAATTAGGAGGGAAAATTCCTAAAGGAGCTTTATTGGTTGGCCCTCCAGGAACAGGAAAAACTTTACTGGCAAAAGCTGTTGCAGGCGAAGCCAAAGTTCCTTTTTTCTCAATTTCAGGATCTGATTTTGTTGAAATGTTTGTAGGAGTTGGAGCTTCAAGAGTAAGAGATTTATTTAAGCAAGCAAAAGAAAAAGCCCCTTGTATTATTTTTATTGACGAAATAGATGCAATAGGTAGAGCCAGAGGCAAAAATGCTATGACAGGAGGTAATGACGAAAGAGAAAATACTCTCAATCAACTACTTACAGAAATGGATGGTTTTGCAACTAATGCCGGTGTTATTATTTTAGCTGCTACTAATCGTGCAGATATTTTAGATAAAGCTTTAATGCGTGCAGGTAGATTTGATCGTCAGATATATGTTGAACTTCCTGATTTAGAAGAAAGAAAAGCTATTTTTGTAGTTCATATGCGTAATTTAAAAAATGATACAAACTTAAATGTTGAATTCTTAGCAAAACAAACACCTGGTTTTTCTGGTGCTGATATTGCAAATGTTTGTAACGAATCTGCTTTAATTGCAGCTCGTAAAGGGAAAAAAGTTATTGAAAAACAAGATTTTTTAGATGCAATTGACCGTATAGTTGGAGGTTTGGAAAAACGCAATAAAATTATATCTCTTGACGAAAAGAAAGTTATTGCTTTTCATGAAGCTGGTCATGCTTCTATTAGTTGGTTGCTTGAACATGCTCATCCATTGATTAAAGTAACTATAGTTCCCAGAGGAAAAGCATTAGGTGCTGCTTGGTATTTACCTGAAGAAAGACAAATTACTACTTCAGAACAAATGCTTGACGAAATTACCGCAGCATTAGGTGGAAGAGCAGCAGAACAGGTTACTTTTGGGAAAATCTCTACAGGTGCTTTAAACGACCTTGAAAAGGTTACTAAACAAGCTTATGCGATGGTAGTTTACTTTGGTTTAAATGAAAAAATTGGAAACATTAGTTATTATGATTCATCAGGTCAACAAGAATATTCTTTTTCAAAACCTTATAGCGAAAAAACTGCGGAACTAATTGATCAGGAAATTCATAATTTAATTGAAACTGCTTATCAACGTGCAATTAAGTTATTACAAGAAAACAAAGAAAAATTAAATAGTCTTGCAAAAGTATTGATAGAAAAAGAAGTTATTTTTAGAGAAGATTTAGAAAATATCTTTGGGAAAAGACCATTCGATAAAGAAATAGAAGTTGAATTAATGTTTCAGGGTTATAATGAAAACAATACCACAACAACAATAGATGCAGAAACTCCAAAGTCACTTCCTGAAAACACTTAAGCGAAGATAATGAAAGAAAGCACAACAAAAGAACAAGTACTTAAACAAATAAGGGATGCTTTGATTGATAAATCTGACAACCCTTTTTCAGACATTGACTTTGAATCGTCTGTTTATAATGAATTTACTGAATCATTAGATATTACTTTTGCTGAGGCATTTAATGAAGTTTCAGGCAATTTTGTTTATTGTGCCGATGATGTTGACTTTATTCAAAATTTTAATCAAATTGCAATAAACTGTAAATGGAATAATCTCTATTGTATTGATAATGATTTACTCAAACTATTAAAAGACTCTAAACTTCCTATTTTGTCCACCGAAACTGATTTTTTACAACAAAAAGTAGGTATTACAAAATGTGAATATTTAATAGCTCGTTTGGGTAGCATAATGGTTTCTTCTAAACAAATGTCGGGGCGACGAATGAATGTTTATCCTGAAGTTCATGTGATAATTGCTTATGTATCTCAACTAGTAAAAGATATTAAGCATGCTTTAAAACTTATTAGAAATAAATATGACACGATGCCTTCAATGATATCATTGATTACCGGCCCAAGCAGAACAGCAGATATTGAAAAAACATTGGTTATGGGAGCTCATGGGCCTAAAGAAATTTATGTGTTTTTAATTGATGATAGCATCTGATTAAATGGAAGACAAATTGGCTTTAATCTATACTTCTCATCAATTATTTAAAATAGAATTGATAAGAGGCATGCTTTTGGAAAATGATATTGAATCTTTTATTGTTAACAAACAAGACTCTTCCTATTTAATCGGTGATATAGAATTATATGTTTCTATTGATAATATAATGAAAGCGAAACAACTCTTCTTAAAATTTGATCAAAGTGAGTAATCTTTTAACAAGAACTATAACAGGAGCTATTTTTGTAATTTTAGTTGTAGGTTCTATTCTTCTTAATCATTATTTGTTTTCGATTGTATTTTTTGTTTTTACAATCTTGGGTGTATCCGAGTTTTATACTATTGTTGGAAAAAAACAATTTAAACCTCAACACAATACAGGAATATTTATATCATTAATTGTATATAGTTTTGTGGCTTATATCTCTATAAGTAATCATACAATTTCATTACTATTTTTTCTAATTCCATTATTCTTCATTCCTTTTATTATAGAACTATTTAGAAACAAACCTTTCCCAATTACAAATTTATCTGTAACCTTATTAGGAATAATTTATGTTGCTATTCCTCTTTCATTACTTAATTTTATCCCAAACATAGCATTTGAAACTGGTGTTTACAATAAAGGTATTTTATTGGGCTTATTTATTTTAATATGGACAAATGATACTTTTGCTTATTTAGTTGGAGTTAAATTTGGGAAAAACAGATTATTTGAAAGAATTTCTCCTAAAAAATCTTGGGAAGGAAGTATTGGAGGTTTGGTTTTTAGCATGATGGCTGCTTATTTTTTATCTGTATTCTATAAGGAGCTAAGTTGTTCGGAATGGATAGGAATGGCAATTATTATTGTTGTTTTTGGTACATTGGGCGATTTAACCGAATCCATGTTTAAAAGAAGTTTAAATATAAAAGATTCTGGAAATATTTTACCAGGGCATGGAGGCATTTTAGACAGATTAGATGCTTTGTTTGTTTCAGTTCCTTTCGTGTTCTTTTATTTGATATTAATAGATTTATTAAAAATATAATATACAATCATTGTAGTATGAAAATTCATAAAGAAGGTTATAAAATATTAGTAATTTCTTTTGCACTTTTTTTAGCAATACTTAGTTTCGAAAAAGCTTTTATTAGAGATTATTCTTGCATCTTTTATTTAACTGCAAGTTTTTTATCTATTTTATATATATTGATTATTAGATTTTTCAGGGTGCCATTATTTGACATTGAAGTGAATGAAAACAATATTCTTTGCCCTGCTAACGGTAAAGTAGTTGTGATAGAAGAAGTGGAAGAAACCGAATATTTTAAAGATAAACGTTTGCAAATTTCGGTGTTTATGTCGCCTAATGATGTGCATGTAAACAGATATTCAATGAGTGGAGTTGTAAAATACAGCAAATATCATCCTGGCAAATTCCTAGTAGCTTGGCATCCAAAATCTTCTACCGAAAACGAAAGAACCACCATTGTAGTTGAAAACGAAAATGGAATTAAGATATTAACCAGACAAATAGCTGGTTTTGTTGCTCGTAGAATTATTTGCTACTCCAAAGTTGGGGACATAGCTCAACAAGGCGAAGAATTGGGTTTTATTAAATTCGGTTCAAGGGTAGATTTGTTCTTACCATTAGATGTTAAGGTAAAGGTAAAAATCAATCAAGAGGTTATAGGTGGAAAAACAATAATTGCAAGCTTTTAATATAGTCGCATTTTACCTGAAATAAATATTTGTTTCTTTATTTAGTTCATAGAAGGATTTGTAGGGAAATTAACCCAATGAGCATAATCTGTACCCAAATCGAGTACTATTTTATTCCATATATTAGTTGGTGGTTCATTTAACAAAATATCTGTTTTTGTACGTGTAACAACCCAAGAATTTTCTTTCAATTCTTCATTCAGTTGTTTGGGACTCCAACCCGCATAACCAACAAAGAAGCGTACATTATCACTATTGAATTTAGATATTGCTATATATTCTTTTACATTATCAATATCACCACCCCAATACAACTCATCATTAATTTTAATAGAATTTAAAATTTCAGGAAACTTATGAATATAAAATAAACTGTCAGTTTTTACAGGTCCCCCTAAGTATAAAGGAGCATCAATTTTTGGAAAATCTTTTATTAATTCATTCAGATTAATAAACAGAGGTTTGTTAAAAACCATTCCATAAGAACCTTCTTCGTTATGTTCTGCAAGCAAAACAACTGAACGTTTAAAATAATAATCATTTGTAAAAGGCTCAGATATAAGCACTTTACCTTGTGATGGTTTGATATTATTGGGTTTTATTTCTAAAATTTTATTTATATCTGTCATTTTATTTTTACTTTATTCAAAATTAGTAATTTTGATGTTTTAAAACGAATAATTCTTATCAATTATTATACCATTTTATGAATATTACACCAAATGCTGATAAATACTTAAAAATGAGAAAAGAATTCAGTTTTTTTTCATTCGAAAGCTATTCTTATTCATTCAAAGATAATATTTTTTCCGCTGAACTTCATTTTAATTTGGCAGATAAATATTCATTTCGTCCTACATTTACTTTCCCTAACAGAGGTTTTTATAAATGGGAAAGCATTCCTGATGAATTAATTCAAAATATTATATTTCAAATTGGTATGGTTGAATTGATTAGCTATTGGAAAACTGCTTGTCCTGCAAAAGTAATTATAAAACCTCATCTTTTAACTGAAAATCAAATTGCTTTTTGGAAAAAGATTTATTTTAATGGTTTGGGTGAATTCTTTTTTTTAAACAACATCAATGCAAGTATTGATGATTTTATGGAAATTTTGGCAGATACTGGAAGTAAATTAGAAAAAACTGACATAATGACAGATAATTCTGTCATTATTCCAATTGGTGGTGGAAAAGACTCTGTGGTTACGCTAGAATTAATAAAAAGTTTTGGGGAAAATAATTTACCTTTAATAATGAATCCAAGAGGTGCCAGCTTAGAAACGGCTTACATTGGAGGTTTCAAAAGAGAAGATATTATAGAAATCAATAGAAGCATTCATCCCCAATTGTTAGAAATGAACAAGCAAGGCTTTTTGAATGGACATACACCTTTTTCAGCTTTATTAGCATTTATGACGCTTTTATCGGCAGTATTTACTGGAAAACGTAACATTGCTTTATCTAATGAAGCCAGTGCTAATGAAGCTACCGTAGAAAATATGTCGGTTAATCATCAATATTCAAAGGGCTATGAATTTGAATATGATTTCAGAGCTTATGTTGATACTTATATTACATCAAGTTTTAACTATTTCAGTTTTTTACGTCCGCTTAGCGAATTACAAATAGGAAGATTATTTGCAAAGTATCCGAAATACTTTATGAGCTTTAAAAGCTGTAATGTTGGAAGCAAAACTGATATCTGGTGTGGAAACTGTCCTAAATGCTTGTTTTCTTTTATTATACTTTCTCCTTTTATTAAAAGAAAAACCATGATTTCTATATTTGGAAAAGATTTGCTGAATGATGAAAATCTAAGATTCTATTTTGAACAATTAACAGGTATTGAAAATGTAAAACCATTTGAATGTGTAGGCACTGTAGATGAAGTAAATGTTGCTGTAAATATGCTTATCAAACAAATTCCTCAAAATGAAATGCCTTTATTGTTGAAATATTATCAAACGCTTTCTTTTTATGCTCAATACGAAAATATTGATTTGCATTCGTTTTTAAATACTTTTAATGACGAACATTTTCTCGAAACAGAATTTGTAGAAATATTAAAAGCTAATATTTAATACCATTTGAAATGATTTCTATTAATTGCCGCTATTATCAATAACTTTACGCAATAACTATGAACGAAAAAAAACTGTTCAACTTAATTGACAATAAAAAAGTTCTTATCCTTGGTTTTGGAAAAGAGGGTCGCTCTACTTATCAGTTTTTGAGGAAATATTTCCCTGAACAGTTATTCTATATTGCAGATAAGGATATAGAATTACCTAAAAAATATCCTTTTCAACCCAATGAAAAGCTATCTTTTATTTTGGGTGACACCTATATGGATTCACTTTCCGATTTTGATTTAATAATAAAAACACCTGGTATTTCATTGAAAAATATTGAGGTTTCCGAGCTACAAAGGCTAAGGATTACTTCTCAAACGGAATTATTTTTACAGCTTTTTTCGCAACAAGTAATCGGTATTACAGGTACTAAAGGCAAAAGTACAACCAGCAATCTTATTTACCACATTTTTAAATTATATACTGAAAACGTAGTGTTGGTTGGAAATATGGGCTTCCCTCCTTTCGACCAGATTGCAAATGTTAATCACGATACTTTTATTGTTTTCGAAATGTCGTCGCATCAATTAGAAAATTGCAGCGTAGCACCACATTTTTCTGTATTGCTTAATTTATTTCAGGAACATCTCGACCATTATCAAACGTATAAAGATTATCAATTAGCAAAATTTAATATTGCAAAGTTTCAAGATGCTGATGATTTCTTTATCTGTAATGCCGACAATGATGAAATAAATATAATAATAGCTGAAATGCAACTACAGGGAAAGCAGGTTGGTTTTTCATTGAAACAGGAAGTTAGCCTTGGTTGCTTTGTGAAAGATGATATGATTTATCTGAAAGACGAAAACACTTGCAAAGCATATTATAATACCAATCTGCCAAGAAATCTGAAAGGTGAGCATAATTTACTGAATATTATGGCCGCTATTAATGTTTGTAGTTTAATTGGTATTCCTGATAATTTGATAATTGAAGGCATTGGAAGTTTTAAGGGTTTAGAACACCGGATAGAATATGTTGGAAATATAAATGGAGTAGAATACTACAATGATTCTATTTCTACCATTCCCGAAGCTACTATTGCCGCTGTTGAAGCACTAAAAAATGTAAATACATTATTGTTGGGCGGGTTCGACAGAGGAATTGATTATTCTAAACTGGCTGAATTTCTGGTAAAATCTTCAGTTCATAATTTAATTTTTATAGGGAAAGCAGGAATACGCATATTAGCCGAAATAAAGAAACTTGAAACTACTGACAAAGTATTTTTTGAGGTAAATAGTTTTGAACAAGCCATTGAAATTGCCATACAAAAAACAGAGAAAACAAAGATTTGTCTGTTATCGCCTGCTGCTGCCAGCTATGATATGTTCAAAAATTTTGAGGAAAGAGGAAAGAGATTTAAAGAATTAGTCAACATAGAAAGTTTGTAAAGTATATTTTCTAAGCTTTGCTTCTTGCATAAGGCGAAGCATCCAATGACGTAAAGTCTTTTTTCAGGTATTTATAATAAGCAGCTATGGCAATCATGGCAGCATTATCGGTACTATATTCAAATTTTGGAATAAATGCCTTCCACCCCATTGTATCGCAGGTTTGTTGCAAACGAGCACGCAAAGCACTGTTTGCTGATACGCCTCCTGCAATTGCCAGTTGATTTACGCCTGTTTGTTTAGCAGCTTTTGTCAGTTTTTTTATTAAAACATTTATTATAATATTTTGAATAGAAGCACACAAATCATTTTTATTCTCTTCAATAAAATTAGGATTCAACTTCAGATTATCGCGAATAAAATAAAGAAAAGAAGTTTTGAGTCCACTAAAGCTAAAATCCAAGCCCGAAATATTGGGTTCTGGAAATGAAAAAGCTTTGGCATTGCCTTCTTTGGCATATTTATCAACCAAAGGTCCTCCGGGATAAGGTAAACTCATAATTTTAGCCGCTTTATCAAAAGCTTCGCCCGCCGCATCATCAATAGTTTGACCTATTATCTCCATTTTAAAATAATCTTTCATCAATATAATCTGCGTATGTCCTCCCGATACCAATAAACATAAAAATGGAAATTCAGGTACGATTTGCTCATCGGTATCTTTTATAAAATGAGATAATATGTGTGCTTCCAAATGATCAACTTCTATCAATGGAATATTGAGTGACATTGCAAAAGTTTTGGTAAACGAGCATCCTACCAACAATGAACCTAATAATCCTGGACCTTTAGTAAAAGCAATGGCATTTAGTTGTTCGGGCATTATACCCGCCTTTTTTATTGCGGCATCTACCACCGGTATAATATTTTGCTGGTGAGCCCTCGATGCAAGTTCTGGTACAACGCCTCCATAGAGTTCGTGTACTTGTTGGTTGGCTATTACATTGGAAAGAATTTTATTGTTATAGATAACTGCTGCAGAAGTGTCGTCGCAGGAAGATTCAATAGCTAAAATATATGGCATTGTAGTTTTATTGCAATTAATGGAGGGCAAAATTATATTAAATTTAGGCTCTAAAAAAGTTTTTTCTTTAATGATTTGGAATATATGCGAATGAAGACTTTTAAAAGTGAATTATGAAATCATTATATATATATTATTCTTTACAAAAAAGAGGCTGTTTTTTAGAAACAGCCTCTTTTTTATAAACAATAAGTATTATTGAACTCAGCTTACCTGATCAACACTTTTGCTGAATAAGTATTTTTACCTGTAATAACTCTGACAATATAATAAGCAGTAGATTTACCAGCCATATTAACAACAATATTGCCATTGTTTGCATTTTCAATCGTTTTAATTAATTGACCAATGGTGTTGTAAACAGCAATTTGCAAAATGTTTTCGTTGCTGTTTATATAAATGTTATTGTCATTAGCGTAAATACTGGTATTCTGAATTACATTATCCGAAATTCCAAGAGGTGACAATGCAAATATCAATTGGAAACGATTTGGATTATCGCTGGTTGTTGAAGCAAAAGTATAAGTTGGAGTTTGTTTCAAATCAATAATAATGTTATTTGTTAAATCTTTTAGGTAAACATAGGTAAGATTTGAAAAACTATTTAATTCGCTTGCGTTGATAATATAATTTCCATCAATAGCAGCTATAAAACCAATAGGTATAACAGAATTTGCCCCAATAGAAGTAAGATAATTGATACTCCATTTCTTATTCAATTTTGATGAGTACAAACTTGGAGCAGTTGTTTCTAAACTAAACATTTTTACGGCACCTTCTAAATCATTAGCATTGCCAAATTTAACAACAATTTCATCGCTATAGTTATTTACAGATCCTTTTACAATTAAGCGAATTATATCAGATGAAGTAGCTTTAAGATATGCATGTGAAGAATGTACCCTTACACTATCATTCATTATAAGCGTTCCTGTTGTTGCTGCTTTTACCCAAAATCCTTGCCCAATGGCAATATTATTGCTGACACCATTGGTGCCAATACCACCAATATTGTTTGAGTTATAAGCACCGTAGTTGCCTTTTAAGGAATTCCAAATCCACATAGCTGTTTTACCGTTGATGGATGTGCCATTTGTATCAAGTAAGCTGCTTTTTGTCCAACCATTAGTTGCATCCCAGTCGATAGCTGACGGATAAGGATTTGCTACAAAGTTCCATCCACTATCAGCTATAGCTGTTGTAACAGTAAGAGGAATACTGATAATGCCTTGATTTAGGTTTCCAATAAAGTTTTTGGTTGTTGTACCCGGATATGAAACAGCATAACCTTTAGCAGGAATAAAATTAGTACCGCCATTGGCAGCTGTAAAATTGGCAACATCCGCATATTCTATCCAATTTCCATTAGGCTCGTTCCAAACATAGAAACCATCAGGCTCATTAAAAACAGGACTTATAGCTTGTGTTGCTATAGGTGAAGCCAGCATGTGAAACTCATCGGCTGTACTATGAGGGATATAACGTTCAACAGTAGCATTCACAGCAGCAGTTGAATGCAATAATGAAGCTGTTCCTATGGAATCCGATTTAATAACCAAGCCTGTTGTACCTGCATTATTTGTTAATGTTCCGTTTACAGTTAAAGCTTTTGCTGCAGCTATTGTTAACACAGCACCTGAATTTATAGTTAAATCATTGCAAACTGCAGCTGATGCAGTATTCAAATCTACAATCGGCGAATAGGTAGTGCCTGAAGGAATTACAATATTATCGCTCGATGTGGGTACAGTTCCTGTATTCCAGTTTGCACCTTGCGACCAAGCATTGGAAGTATTACCAATCCATGTAAAAAGAATAGCACAATTGTTGCTAAAACTTGCTCCTGCATCTATTTGTGTCCAGTTGGCTGTTGAATAAGCGGCATTATCCACTTGAATACAACTTAAGTTAGGATTATTGGTTGCTCTGAAATCAGACATAATTGTATTATATCCATTTTTTACATTTAGACTTGTCAATAAATTATCACTACAATATAAATATTGAATAGCTGTATTCGCAGAAAAATCTAAACTTGTCAGCAGATTATTCTCGCAAGATATTTCACTTAGGGACGGATTTGCCGAAATCAAACTTGTTAATTGATTGTTGTCACAATACAGAATCTGAAGAGCTGTATTGGATGAAACAGCAAGGCTCGTTAGTTGATTAGCGGAACAATCCAAATTAGTAAGAGAAGTAAGGCCTGCAACATTCAAACTTGTTAATGAATTACTATTACAATTGAGATATTGCAGGTTTGTATTTGAGATAAAGCTCAGGCTTGCATTCAAATTGCTGCCGCAATCAATGTGATTAAGGGAAGTAAGACCGGTAACATTTAAACTTATTAAAGAATTGAATGTGCAATACAATTCCTGCAGTGCTGTATTGGCAGTAAGATCCAGCGAAGTTAATGAGTTGCTTGAACAATCCAGATAAGTGAGAAGCGTGTTGGCTGAAACATCCAACGATGCCAGACTATTGGTATTGCAAATTAAATAAGTAATATTGGTAAAAGCTTCAATTCCCGTTAAATCGTTAATATTCTCACTGCCTACATCAAGTTGACCTGTGTAGGCCGAGGCTTCCGAACATTGAATTTCGCCATCGCTATTTGTATTGATAGTTACATCGGCCAATAATTTTGCTTTAAAGTTTGCATCAGGTATGTTTACAATACATGGCGGTGTGCAGTTAGTACTAAAGCTTGCTCCTGCATCTATTTGTGTCCAGTTGGCTGTTGAATAAGCGGCATTATCCACCTGAATGCAGCTTAAGCCGGGATTGTATGTTGCATCAAAGTCCCAGTCTGGAAAGTTGGTATTGTTGCCATTTTTCACATTCAAGCTTGTTAATGAATTATCGTTACAAAACAATCCTCTAAGCGAAGTATTTGAAGAAAAATCTAAAGTTGTTAGTTGATTGTTATAACAGGTTACATAATATAAAGAAGTTAGACCTGTAACATCTAAACTGGTTAATAAATTTTGATCACACTCTAAAACACCAATCGATGCATTAGATAAAACATTTAAATTTGTCAGTTGATTGTTGAAACAATATAAATCAACAAGCAGGGTAAGACCTGAAACATTTAAACTAGTTAAGGCGTTTGAACTACATTCTAATTTTGTAAGTGCTGTATTGGATGACAAATCGAGATTTGCAAGTTGGTTTGCATTACATGCCAATTCATTAAGAGAAGTAAGAGAAGAAACATTTAAACTGGTTAAACTATTGTGATAGCATTGCAGATTAGTCAGATGTGTATTGGATGAAACATCCAGACTTGTCAGCTGGTTAAAGGTACAATCAATATAAGTAAGGAGCGAATTGGATGAAAGATTTAAAGCATTCAAACTATTGTTGCTACAAATCAAATTAGTAATATTGGTAAAAGATTCAATACCTGATAGATCTGCAATCCCTTTAGCATCTACATTTATTGTTCCAGTGTAAGCAGTTGCTTCAGAGCATTGAATTTCGCCATCGTTATTTGTATTGATATTTACATTAGCCAATAATGCTGTTTTAAAGTTTGTATCAGGGAAATTTACAATGCATACTACTTCTACAGCAATAGCAGTTCTTGTTGCACTTACTCCACAAATAGTGCTATCCTGCACATAATAAGTAGTATTGGCAGTTAATACAGGCGTTGTTAAATTTGCTCCGTCTCCCAACCAGACACCTCCGGTGGATGCGCTATACCAGCCAAGTGTGCCTATGCCGCTTGCAGAAAGGACAGTAGAATGTCCACTATTAATTGTTTGATTTGCAAGAGGCGTTGTATTGGATGGAGTATTAGGTATAGTATTTACAATAAATGCACCTGAAACTGCAGTGGTTTGTGTTGTACCGCAATCTCCGCTTACTTCACAATAATAATTGAGAGTACCTATTGTTGTTGCTAATGGAGTATAAGAATCAGAATTTGATCCTGTTGTTGTTCCTCCTGTAGTAGTTGCAGTAGCATTGCTATACCATTGGTAACTTAAATTAGTACCCGTAGCTGTTACAGTAATCGGAGTAAATGTTCCATTTAAGCATTGCGTTTGAGTTGCTGTTGACTGACTAACTATAGCAGGGTTGGTACAAGGGGGTGTGCAATTAGTACTATAACTTGCTCCTGCATCTTTATGTGTCCAGTTGGCAGTTGACCAAGCTACATTGTCAACCTGAATACAAGTTAAATCTGGGTTGCTTGTAGCATTAAAATCATCAAAGTAGGTATTGTTACCATTTTGCACATTCAAACTTGTCAATAAATTGTGGTCACAATATATGGATTTAAGAGATGCGTTGGCAGAAACATTTAGCGTTGTAATAGAATTATCATCACAATATAGATTTTTAAGCACTGTATTCGAAGAAAGATCAAGACTTGTTAATTGATTAAACGAACAGGATAAACCAGTAAGTGACGTGAGACTGTTAACATTTAAGCTTGTCAAATTATTACCATAACAACTTAAACCAATAAGTGCTGTATTAGAAGATATATTCAGACTCGTAAGTTGATTATCACCACAGTTTAATTCTGTAATATTCGTGAAAGATGCTATGCCTGTAAGATCAGAAATGCTTTTAGCTGACACATCAATACTACCTGTCCAGGCAGTGGCTTCAGAGCATTCAATATTGCCATTGTTATTGGCATCGAGTCCTGATATGGATAATAAAGCTGCTTTAAAGTTGGCATCCGGAATGTTTACAATGCAAGCCATGCTAAATTCGTAATCAAGATATTGGTATCTGGTATGCGTACCATCGCTGATTTTAGCATAAACATAATATTTTGTGCCAGTTATTAAATCTGAAACTGTCCATGCTAAAGTAGATTGAATAATTGAGGAAGCTGTTGCAGAGAAATTTTGTGTGCCAATAGTTGCTGAATTATTGTTATTGTATGGATTACGGTCAACATCGAGATAGAAAGTTACTGCACTCGCATTTGTATAACTTCTGTAGGTGTATTTCAATTGTAATGCATCATTGTTGTATATTGTTTGAGTACCTGCCGAAAGTTCGACAGAGCTTTTAACAGCAACAGATGTTATTACATTGGGCCAAACAGCGCTTGTCCAGGTTAATGTTGCTCTTGCCCCCGAACCACCTAAAGTAGAATTGTTATTGTAACCCGCAATAATGGCATTTCCGCTGTTAGGGATGTCGGTGCTTTTTCTGTTTCCGGCAATATCCCGACTGTAAACAAAGCCTGTATTTTGACCTGCATTTTCATAGGTGTTAAACCAGGTTCTTTCGGTAGTTGTCATAGTTGCCTGACCATTTGATACAGGGGTTGCCAAATCAATGGTTCCATGGTAAGCAAGAATGATATTCAAATGGTCAGAAAAATTGTAATTAGTGCCAAGAATATTGTAAGTATAGCCTATCTCGTTGTGATAACCACCGGTCAAACTTGTCCAAAGACGATTATAAGCGCCAGTTACAGATAGTCCGGTAGGATAAGCAATATTTTGATAGTAATTGTCGGCAAATAAGACGTTCTGATAAATTTGAACAGGCGTATCTATAGTTGAACCCGGTCCTATAGGAACAGGTGTGCCTTGCGGATCGGTAGCCGTAAGTGGATGTGGGTCAAGAGAAGTGACTTGCTCCACTTCTATGCCTTGTAGTCCAAGTAAACGAGCAATTTCATACGCCATTCCACCACCGCGGCTATGACCCATTAAATGAATGGGTAACTCTGATAAAGCAGGTTGAGCATTTTGACTTTGATAGATTTTTGGAGCTATAGCGGCTGCTACTTCCTGTGCTGTAATTCCTGTTGTTAAATGGTTTGAAACTGCAGTCCAGTTTACCAATACAACGATTTCGCCCGATGTAGCAGTAGCCAGATTATAATTCCAATTGCTGCATGTAGCCGTAAGATTACCTTTTGTGCCGGTAACAGTAATGGTTCCGATTTGTCCTACACCTCCAGAGCGGGCAATAATTGCATTTGCCATTGGCTGCATCCATGCCGGTTGCGAACCATCTGGATTCCATCCATGTATGATAAGTGTAACTCCGGCACCTTGTTTAACGAAAGTCTGTGAAGAACTTGTTATAAATGCTCCCGATACTGCACTGGTTTGTGTTGTTCCACAACTACCTGTTACTACACAATAATAATAGAGTGTTCCAACTGTAGTTGCCTGAGGGGTATAGGAGTTTGTGTTTGCTCCATTACCTGTACCTAGTGAAGTTCCGCCTGTATTACTTGCTGTAGAATTGCTGTACCATTGATACATTAAATTAGTACCTGTAGCAGTTACAGTAATTGGAGTAAATGTTCCATTTAGACTTTGGGTTTGAGTTGCTGTTGACTGACTGTTTATAGCTGTAGCAGGATTTACAACCATTGCTCCTGAAATGTTGCTCGTTGGTGTTCCACAACTGCCGGTTACTACACAATAATAATAGAGTGTTCCAACAGTAGTAGCTTGAGGTGTATATAAGTATGTGTTTGCTCCATTAGCTGAACCAAGTGAAGTTCCACCTGTGGTACTATTTGTAGCATTGCTGTACCATTGATAACTTAAATTAGTCCCCATTGCTGTAACTGTAATTGGCGTAAACGTTCCATCTAAGCATTGAGTTTGGGCTGGTGTTGACTGACTGCTTATTTCAGTTGCAGGATTAACTATAAATGCTCCTGATATTGCACTGGTTTGGGTTGTTCCACAATCTCCGCTTACTTCACAGTAATAATAAAGTGTTCCAACAGTAGTTGCTAATGGGGTATAGGAATTTGCATTGGTTCCTATTGTTGTTCCACTTGAAGTACTTGCTGTAGCATTGCTATACCATTGATAAATTAAATTTGTACCTGTTGCAGTTACCGTAATTGGAGTAAATGTTCCGTTTAAGCATTGAGTTTGAGCTGCTGTTGACTGGCTGCTTATAGCAGGATTGATACAAGAACAATCAGTACTATAACTTGCACCTGCATCCTTATGTGGCCAGTTAGTTGTTGACCAAGTGGCATTGTCCACCTGAATACAAGTTAATCCGGGATTGTTGGTTGCAAAAAAATAAGAGCCGGAAATGTTGGTATTGTGTCCGTTTTTAACATTCAAACCCGTTAAAGTATTATAACTGCAATCCAATCTTGTAATGCCTGTATTGGTCGAGAAGTCCAGATTCGTAAGTTGGTTCACACCACAATTAACATTGGTAAGCGAAGTAAGTCCGTTAACATTCAAACTCGTCAATACATTGTTGTTGCAGAACAAACCAATAAGTGCTGAATTGGATGAAACATCCAAACTTGTGAGTTGATTGAATCTACAAACCAAATAATTTAAAGAAGGGTTGCTGCTTACATTTAAACTTGTTAATGAATTATTCGCACATGAAAAGTTAATTAGGGCAGTATTAGATGAGATATTTAAAGCTGTAAGTTGATTATTGCTGCAATCCAAATCGGTTAGCAAGCTTAGCGCTGAAATATTTAAGCTTGTGAGGTTGTTATTAGAACAATACAATTTAGTAATATGAGTGAAAGCTTCTATACCTGTTATATCAGCAATTGTTTTAGCATTTACATCTATATCGCCGGTAAAAGCGGTAGCTTCCGTACATTGAATTTTGCCATCGCTATTGGCATCAAGTCCGGGTATTGCTAATAATGCAGTCTTAAAGTTTACATCAGGAATATTTACCTGACATTGTTCTCTTACAATGATATACTGTCCTAAATACTTAACGCTGTTGGGGTCATTTTCAGACGGATTCATTATATTATTCAGTCCATTAAATGTAACCTGATGATTCGTTGCACTCACCGATGAGGCAGAAGCCAGGAATGTCCAGTTATCATCTGTAGCGTTAGTACGTGTGTATAGATCAATCTTGCCGGGCTGAAGTTCATCTGAAGCAGTAAAATTTTCATTTATCGTGAAAGTCAGGTTTGCTGTATAATCACCCAGTCCATATTTATGAACTGCCCAATATTGCCTGTCGAAAACGGCATCAACCTCTGTGGGGTTAATGTTTGGGAAGCTGTCTATTCTTGCAACAACTATGATATCACTGCCACTTTTGGTAGTAAAGTTTATTGCAAGCCCTGTATTGGTAAAAGTTGTTGTTCCGGTGGTGCTTACCACTTGTGTATTGCTAATACCCGAACCAAACGGAATGGTCGAGTTTCTGTATTGATTGAAAGCAGAAGCGTACCATGTTCCGTTATTTACTCCTTTTTTATCGTAAACGGTTGGTGGTTGCCCTTCGTCGAACTGCCAGTACGAAACCAGTCCTGTTTCGCTTCCCGTTAGCGGCAAGTGCATGTTTTCCCTTATCTGGGAATAGCTCATCGCCGTATTCCATAAGCGGACTTCTTCAATATATCCCCTTAAAACATTATTGAGGGTATAGCTGTCGTCTTGATAATTTGAAAGATACAAAGGCTGTGTGTTTGCAGTTACACTTGTAGGGGTTCCCGTAAGTGCCACTTCTTCTCCATTCAGGTACAAATGCCTTGTTCCGTTGTTATTCACAGCAGCTACATGACACCATTGATTTTGCGTGAGTATATTATCTGCCGTTGCCATGCCATCGAAAATCAGTCCGCGGTGGTTTCCGCTTCCGCTTGTCAAGAGGGTGTAGCCGTTGGCATTATATCCTTTGGATACGATAATCCTATTGGTGCTTACCGCCACACCGGGTTTCAGCCATACTTCGATGCTGTAATTATTGGTTAACTGAAGCGAGCTGTTGTTGGGTACGCTGATATAGTTATTCTGGTCGCCATTGTAGATGCAGGTAGAGGCTTGGGTTACATTGGTGGTTGTAAAACTTTGCTGTTCGCCGTAAACGGTGTCGCGTTCGTTGATTGCATAAGCACGTACATAATAAGTTGTACCATGATGTAAACCGCTCAAGTTTGCCGTAAATGCACCACCATAATAAGGTGCTGCACCCAGGTTTACTTTGCTGTCGGCTGCTGTGGGTGTGCCGGTAGTATTATAACATACGCCGTAAGAGGTAATAGTATGTGTTCCCCTTCTTTCAATAGTGCCATTAGCAGTGGCTGTAAAGGTTTGTATATTGGTAACCGCCTGTGTGCTTAGTTCGGGAGCATAATAAAAACACGGATATCCATTGTTTGCATTGGCAGAAATATACCAGCTGTTGGCGAAATCCCAGCCGGTGTAGGTGGATTGGGTTTTCATTTCAGCTGTGGATTTTCCATACAAATTCCAGGTACCGCTGCCGCTTTGAGTGCCACCAGAGGTTTGACCACTTGTTTGATTATCCCAGAAGCATTGGTCGGCATGAACGCTTTGACCTGCAAAGCCGCCAACATACGTGCCTCCCGATGATACCAAACCCCGTGCATAACATTGGGTTATGGTGCCTGCATCATTTTTTCCAATTAAACCACCACTGTAAATTATTCCTGTGCAATTATCGTTCACCACAGTGGAGGAATAACAATATTGTATGATAGAGTTTCCTCCACTGAAGCAATTCCCGATAAGACCTCCTATACATTTAGAACTTGATAAACACGAAGGAATAGAAACACTTCCACTGCTGCTGCAATGGCTAATTGTAGTATTGTACATAGACCCTGCAAGTGCGCCGCAATATTTATGTCCCTTTATTGAAACATTGGTTAAATTAAGGCTGTCAATTCTTGCGTTTTTTAAATACCCAAAAAAACCTGCAACCTCAGTATTCGTATTATTGTTGAAATAAATACTGTCAACAATATGTCCTTTACCGTTGTAAGTACCTTTAAAACTACTTAGAAAAGAGATAGCCCCTATAGGATTAAAACCCTGTCCACCATTCCAGTTTTTGCATGAAGCCGCATTGATATCAGCCGTTTGGATGAAGTCACTTGTGTCAACATTAGCATAATTTGCATAGGCCTGGAGCCAGCATAGATTATCAAGGGAGGCTATCCGGTAAGGGTCAGCAACAGTTCCGCTTCCCGCAGGTGCAGCCACAGCAGTTGATATAAAAGCCCCTGATACCGCGCTGGTTTGAGATGTCCCGCAACCGCTTACCACGCAATAAAAATAGAGGGTTCCTGCTGCTTTGGCTCGTGGAGGATAACTGTTTGTTATCTCTCCATTGCCACTATTGCCAAGCGAAGTGCCCCCGCTATTGCTCGCCACGGTATTGCTATACCATTGATACGTTACATTAGTGCCTGTTGCCGTTACCGAAATTGGATAAAAAGAACAGTTTTCGGGTTGTGTTTGCGAAGCTGTGGATTGGCTGGTGATAGTGGGAGGAGTACAAGTGGCAGTTGTTGTATAGGTATAGTGATTGGCGCCTGTACCAGTAACGCTGGTTTTATCAGCTCTTACACGGTAGTAATAAGTAGTGCCGCTTGATAAGCCTGTTACAGCTTTTGATAAATTGTTGCCACAATCTAAATTGTTATAACCAGAAACAAGTGAAGAAAACGTATTATTGGTTGATACATCTAATTTGTAGCTTGTAACTGTTCCTATGGCAGGTGCTGTCCAGTTGGCGGTGAAACCTGTTAACAGTATGTTTGTAGCTGCTGCGGGTGCAGGCACTACCATAGCATAACTTTCGACCCAGCAGGTGGCTGCGTCCATATTTGTGAGGGTTCCGTTGCTGGATGCTACAATATCGGTAAGTGTTGTACCCGTACCATTATTAAATTGCCAGTAATTAACCAGTCCGGTTTCGGTGCCTGTAAGGGTATTGCACATATCGCTCTGTATTTGGGCTTGGGTTCTTGCCACATTAAATAAGCGTACTTCATCAATCTTACCATCAAAAAACCTTGTGGGGTATCCGGGACTGTTTCCAATAAACAGCGATAAAGCTGATACGCTTATAGCGCCTGAATAAGATTGTTGCCCTGCGAGTACGCCATTTACATAAATAGACAGGCTTGCCCCATCATAAACACCTGCCACATAATTCCATCGTCCGGTTGACATTATCGCGCCGGAAAGGACTTCATGCCATCCACCCGCTGAACCTATAACAAAGCTTAACATGCCATTGTTGCCACAACGAAGGTCGAATCCTGAAGAGCTTGTATTATCTTTACCTACTATAGTTCCTCCCCATGAATTGGCATTCCAGGTATCGGCATTTATCCATGCTTCTATAGTAATTGCCCCGGTGATATTGAGGCTGGAGGCATTTCCACAATCTACATAATCATTTGTTCCGTCGAAATTAAGGGCTGTACCAACCGTTTTGGGAGGAGAGCCATAGCAAACCATATATTGCCCATTGAAACTTGTTATTCCATTAAATGTAGCTGTATTATTTACAGCATCAGCACTGGCAGCTGTTGCAACAAGCGACCAGCTGCCATCCCCATTGCCACCTCTGTAATATAGCTGTATAAGTGAGGGGTGTGCTACTTGTACACTTGTAATATCCTCGTTAACTGTGAATGTAGCGTTAGTAGTAAAAGTGCCTGTTCCAAAGCGGTTTATTACCCAATATTGCGAATTATAAGTTGTATTAACTCCTGTAGGGCTTACATTTGCTAAGGTATCAATCCGGCTTGCTACTATGGTATCGGTTCCGCTTTTGGCAGTAAAATTTGCTACTAAACCGGTTCCGGTAAAAGTTTTTGTTCCGGTAGCGTTTACAATCTGGGTATTAACAGCGCCTGCTGAAAACGGAATGGTAGAAGTAATCCATTTGGTATTGATATCATAGCCATCAAAAGTCCCGGTGGCTGTTCCTTTCATATCGCTTAATGTATTGCCGCTTCCATTGTTAAACTGCCAGTAGTTTTTAAGTCTCGCATCGGCAATGGGTGCTGTGCGGTACATATCTTCGCGAATATCGAACATTGAACGGGCATAATTCCATACACTCACTTCGTCCATCTTTCCGTTAAATGCTTCCGAACCGTTGTTGCTAAATAAAAAACTTCCCGAAGGTGGGTATAATCCACCGGCAGGGGATGCACTCTTTAAAAGATTGCCGTTCAGATAGAGTTTCATAGTAGTTCCGTCGTAAGTGCCCGCAACATGCATCCAGGTTCCGGTGGTCAGCACATTTTCAGCCTGCAAAGCATAAAGTGATCCATTTGTTTTTTTAATATAGAAATGCAGTTTGTTTACACCCCCACTTCCGTCGTAGCGCAATACTGCCACTTCGGGCTGAATGGTTACATATCGCTGAATTACACCTGTGGGCAGGGCATTGTGATATACCCATGCTTCGATGGTGATTGCCGTAAGGCTGGTACTTATTCCCGTTGTACCGGAAACATAATCATACTGCCCGTCAAAGCTGTACGCTTTTTGAGGCGATTGTGTTTGTGCCTGCAACTGAATGCTGATGGCAAAAACAAAAAGCATTAGAATACTTTTAAGTAATTTTGATTTCATTTTGCTGTGTTTTTAATTATTAATTGTTTTTATTCTATTAATGTAATTGATGTTTTCTTATTTTATTTTCAAACTCTTTTTTTGATGAATGTTTTAGTATTATATCAGATGATTTAATGTTATTATTAGCACACTCCTCTTTATAATCTGTCAGAAATAAAAATTTTACAGTAGTTCCCCATACTAAAAGTGCCTTATTCATCGCTTCATTGCATTTAGTTTTACCAAAGCTATAATCAATAAGTATAAGGTTTACAACAACATTTCTCATCTCTTCGGGATACCAATTATTATCGGCATCAAAAACAACCTCAAAATCCGGTATCTGATTGAGAACCGTTTTAAGGCTTTCGCGAAATATTTTGTTTTGTTCGATAATTACAATATTCATTAGTTCTTTATGTTGAAAATATTTTGTTGAAATGTTTTGGCAACTATTTCTATGCGGTCAAAAGCTACACTGCTTGGACGTGATTCATAGTCTTAAGCATCTTCTAATGTCATATTAATTGTACCGTTACTTAACTGTGCAGTGAAATTAAAACACTCATTTATATAGTGTTCCTGATAAGATCCAATTTCGGGATTAATTGACTGTGCAAGAAAAATAATCCCTAATACACCATTAGTATGTGAGTTGGTTTTTTCCATTTAATTTGATGAAGTTTTTTAGATATTGCGAAATATTTTGTTTTGCTCTCTAATTACAATATTCATTCATACTTATGCTGTATATAATAATACAAAGATAAATTACACAGAAGTTATACATATAAGGGTATATCTGTATTTTGACTGAGAGAATACTCGTATTTATTCTAGGGGTATACCCTTAGTAAGAAAAAATAAAAGATGAGAGAAGAGAAATAGAATACAAAAGATAGACGACAGAAGATATAAGATAGAAACAATCTTTGTACACTACTATATTTTAAGCTTAGTATTAAAAAGCATCAATGGTATTATCGGAGATTAACATCTATTGTTATGTTGAGAGGAAGAGAGTTAAATTCATTTTGCCTGCATTAATACTTATTGCAAGCGAATAAATAAAAGGGAACTATTCTACTGAAAAGTAATTGTTTTTAATAGCCCACACAATTAATTCGCAAATATTTCTTACATCCGTTTTGTGAAAAATATTGCTACGGTGAACTTCAACCGTTTTTGTACTTATAAATAGTTTTTCGGAAATTTCCTGAGTTGTAAGTCCCTTACAAACCAGATGAAGAACATCCAATTCGCGATGTGTAAACTGATTGAGAACTGATGCGAAATTAACAGATTGAAAAGCAAGTTTTTGCATTATTTCCTGACTGAAATAATTACCACCCGAATACACTGCATTAATTGCTTGCTGTAGTTCAAACTTATTTGATTTTTTTAGAATAAAACCTTTAATACCAGCATCAATCATCTGAGTATAATGGGTAGTATCAGAAAACATAGTAAGTGCAATAACCTTAAGGTTGGCATTCAATTGCAAAGCTTTTTGTGTGGTTTCAACCCCATCAATAATGGGCATATTGATATCCATTAATACCACATCGGGAAGAGAATTTTGCAGAAATTCAAGAAATAATAACCCACTGGAAGTATCAAAAACAACTTCAAAATTTTCAATTTGCCCTAATACAAGTTTAATACCTTCCCTAAAAAGGTCGTGGTCATCAATTATTGCAATCTTAATTTGTTTCATAGAGGTCAATTTTATTATACGGTATTTTAATTATCGCTTTCATTCCTTTATTTGCATGGCTTTCAAAAATAACATTCCCTTTAAAAAAGCTAATCCTATTCTCAATGTTTGCTAAACCTATTCCGGTTTTTGCATTTATTTTTTCTTTCACCGAAAATCCAATACCATTGTCTTCGTAAATAATATTGAGCATATCTACCGATACAAAAATCTTTATGCTGATCAGTCTTGCTTTTGCATGTTTAATGGTATTGTTTATAAGTTCTGAAATTGTACGGTAAATTGTTAGTTCTGTCTTCATATCGAAACGCTCAAGTTTTTCAAAAGAAATGTCAAATTTTATATTTTTACTGATACTAATATCACTAATAAAATTTTCCAATGCTATTATCAGCCCGTAATTTTCAAGAATATGGGGGCTTATATTATGCGAAATTCGCGAAGTATCTGCTATTGCATTTTCAATAATGTATTTAAGCTTTGTTTCAATATCATTTTTCCCGACAATATCCTTAGCATCAATATACGCCTGAAAATAGAGTTTTGAAGCTGATAGTAAAGGACCCAATCCATCATGTAAATCAGATGCTATTCGTCTTCGCTCTTTTTCTTCGGTTTCAATTACCGCTTCAATTAGTTTTTGTTTTACAAATGCTTTTCTCTTTAACCTGAAATAAAAAAAGCTTAAAATAAAAGCAATGCTAAGAAAAATAAGTATAATAATAAGAAATGTAAGTTGTTTTTTATTAAAATCATTCTTTTGTCTTTCCTCTTTTATTTTTTGTTCCTTAGCCAAAAGATCGAACTTTGCTGATTGTTCATTAATCTGATTGTTAATCCTATCCCTGAAAAAATCATCAAGAAATGTGCGGCTTATCTCCAGAAAACCATAGGCTTCTTTATAAGCTCCTTTTAGTTCATATATGTATGCTAGCTGATGATATAAACGCATAAATAGGTTTCTATTTTCTTCAATTTTACAGAGATTAGTGGCAACAATAATTGCCTGTAGCGCCGATTTATAATCTTTTAATCTTATATATATTCTACTTTGGTTGATTAGTGCGTTCATTTCAAAGTAATACATTCCGGCATCATCGAAGTTTTTTACTGCTTTTATTGAAAGTTCCAGTGCTTTATCATATTTTTTTTCGAAGGTTAACCTATAACAAAGTTCGTTTTGAGATAATGCCAGATTTGATTTACTGTTTATTTTTTCGGATAAAGAAATACACAAATCCGAATATTTTACAACCGAATCGGTGATGTTGAATTTAGCATTCCCCCATTCGTCATAAATGGCAGCCAAACGATTGTAGGCATAAGCTCTGTTAATATCCGAAACTGGTCTTTTGTTTTTCAATATTTCGTTGAGCATTGCAATTCCTTTTTCGTATTCCTGTTTTTGCCTGTATGCTTCACATAGATTAATATTGCAATACACAGCTTTCTCTGAGTCTGCATTTAATGAGTCAAGGGCTTTCATTAGTAAAGGAATTGCTTTATCTGGCATTGATTTCTCAAGATATTTTAACGCAGTATAAATAAGTGCATCAAAATAGCCAAGCGAATCTGGTGCTGTAAACATTCTTTTTTCAAGTGCCTTTACCTCTGACGTATCAGCATAAATAATTTTAAGCCTTAAATAATTAGTTTGTGCTTGTTGTATAGGAGATAATTGCTTTTGATAGTACTCCAACTTTCTCAGGCATTGTTTCGAAATGCTTATATCAGAATAAATCAAACTATTCCCTTTATTATATATACTATCAAATTCAAACCCTTTCTCAAAACGCTGACTAAATAAGTTTGCACTAGAGAAAATACTAATAACAAATCCAATAATTAGTAATAGCTTAACCCTTTTGTTTGCTATTATAACACTTTTTCTAATTAAATAAAAATAGTAAGATTTCATCTCAATTATTTTGTTAGCAATTTGAAATTAGATAGGTTTAAAACTTCTCTATAAGTAATTGGAATTAGCTAAAATATTCAGTTTAAAAAGATATAAAACAAAACTTCTTATTTCAAACTAAAACTAAATTTATTTTTAAAAGAAAGTCAATAAGAAAAGATTTATCCATAATATTTTACTTAAAACACCCCATTATAAATGCATTTATTTAAAACATGATATAATAAATTAATATACAAAGATAAATTTGACAATCATTTCTCAAAAGTACATAAATTTTAGGTTCTCTTTATATGGTTAAATGAAAAGTTTTTTTGTAATTTTGCAAATAGTTTAATTATTGTATTAACCTAAATTATACCAAAGTGAAAATATAATTAGCCCAAAATTTGGTTATATGAAAAACATTTTGTAATTTTGGGCTATAATATAATTCATTATGTCAGCACCAAAAATAGTAATAGTAAAAGAAAGTATT
>Ga0247840_10001646_pt1 | contig 42965 bp, 39 predicted proteins | sample LaCruzMarch2015__FD_192404 | JGI IMG/M metagenome (GOLD analysis project Ga0247840, IMG submission 192404) | Freshwater microbial communities from meromictic Lake La Cruz, Castile-La Mancha, Spain - LaCruzMarch2015_17m | ecosystem: Environmental > Aquatic > Freshwater > Lake | place: Spain... | reverse complement strand
ATATTGTTTTCCGTATTCAAGATATATTAGGCAATATCTGAGTTTCAAACACACAAACATATATATACGACGCTACACCACCAGAGTGATGAATATTCAATATCAATAACAACGAAACATGGACCAATAATCAATCCGTTTTGTTGAATATCATTTGTCCTATAGATTGATGAGTCGGATGAATACAAGTAGCTTATTGAAACAATACAAATCCATCTAATCGACAAACTTGTAATACTGTTAAATGACTTAGTATAGAAGCATGAGATGGTATCAAAACTGTGTATATGAGATTCCGTGATTGATTCCAAAATACAACAAGCGATATAACAGATACAATAATCTACGATACTACAGGTCCTACTGCACCATCTCTTATATCGCCAAGTGATAATTACGCACAAAATACATGAACAGTTACCTTGCTTTGGTCGACATGATACGATGAATGAGCATGAATTAGCTGATATATTTGGCAATTGAGTACAAATAACTTTAGTACTATTTACCTATCCTGAACAACAGTAAATACATGAATAAATATTTCTCTACTTCCACAAAATACATATCAACGAAGAGTATTGTCTGTTGATAAATGAAATCAGACATGAACACGAAGTTCTTCATATACTCTTATAGTAGATTTTACCAATCCAATAGTATCTACATGATATATTAGTTTATGAATCACATGATCAAATGGATGAAATAATTACTACAAATGAACAGTAAATATCAGATCCAATGTAGCAGATTGATTAGCATGAGTGAGTGGATCTAGCTGTGAATACAGCACATGAAATGCATGGGCAAGTGCTATATATTCATGAGTATGATGATATTGTGAAGTTACATGATTAGATTATCAATCAGACTTTACTATAAGATTTAGAATATTAGATATAGCGTGAAATACATGAATAAGTAATACATGAACATATTTATATGATGCAACTCCACCAGAGTGATGATTATTTACTATCAATTCAAATGCAACATACACAAATCAAACATGAGTAACGTTGAATATCACATGTCCAACAGATGTATGAGTATGATATGTACAGGTGTCTAATTGACCAGATATAGAACCAGAAAATCGAGTATCGTGTGTATCTAGTTTACCATATACACTATCTACATGAGATTGAGAAAAGACGGTATATATGAGATTCAAAGATGCCTTTTCAAATACGACTACAAATATAACAGATACAATCATATTGGATCAGACAAATCCTACAATTTGAACTCCAAGTATATTTACATGAAGTTATACTTGAGAATATTTCAAATGAGAAATATGACTTAGATCTACAATATCAGATACATTATCAAATATCAAATCCGATTCATGTGAAGTAGATCTATGAGAATGATGGACAAATGTGTGAGTAGCACAAGATGCAGATTATTGTTATTATACATGATATACTCCAGATAATAATTTCGATATAAGATTCCGCGTACAAGATAACTGAAATAATTACTGAGTATCAAGTACATGAACATATATATATGATATAGACGCTCCAACATGATGAAGTTTTGTGATCAATGCAAATGCGACATATACCAATGCAACATGAGTGACATTAAACATCACATGTCCTAGTGATGTATGAGCATGATGAGTAGAAGTAGCATATGGAAGCTGAACAAATCCAACAAATTGGACCTGATGTACTGATACAAAACCATGGACTTTATCTACAGCAGATGGAACAAAAACAGTATATATGAGATTCCGTGACGCATTGCAAAATACTACAAACAACACAACAGACAATATTACTCTAGATAGGACATCACCAATAGTATCTATGCCAAAAATATTTACATGAAACTATACATGAATATATTTCCGCTGAGAGATATGATTGAGATCTACAATATCAGACACATTGTCTCTTATCAAATCCGATTCATGTGAAATAGATGTAGGAGAGTGATGGACAAGTATATGAGTAACACAAGATAGTGAATACTGTTATTATACATGATATACTCCAGATAATAATTTCGATATAAGATTCCGCGTACAAGATAATTCTCTCAATTATTGAACATCATCGCTTTCTACCTATACGTATGATGCTATATCTCCATCTATATCCACATGATATATTTCATCATGACGTACATGAGACAATTGAAATACATGATATTACAAATGAACTATTGATATAAGATGAGATGTTTGAGATTGATGAGTATGACTTAGCTGAGTAAGTTGTGAATATAGTACATGATTATCATGGTCAAATGCCATATATTCTGGATGATTATATACAGGATATTGTGAAGCAACATGACTTACTATATCAGAAAATATCTATGTTTCTTTCCGTATAGGGGATCTCTTATGATCTATTGAAACATGATGAATCTGAACATATATATATGATGCTACTTCACCATCATGATGAGTGATATTGATAAATAATAATGCAGCTAGTACAGATACAAGATCAATTACACTCAATATCACATGTCCTACAGATGCATGAATAGGATGAGTACAGATAGCATACTGAGAAGAAGAAGATCCAGAAAACTGGACATGATGCGAATCTAACAAAGAATATCTGTTGTCGGTATGAGTATGAGAAAAGACAGTATATATGAGATACCGTGATTGATTTGACAATACAAGTGCAAGTATATCAGACTCCATATCTCTTGATGTTATTCCACCTAGTGTTTCGCTTCCATATGTAAGTAGCTGATTAGCTATAGTAAATTGAAGTACTTGATACTATAGAGGAAATATAACCGTACTTGCAAATGTGACAGATGAATGATTTGGATTAAACCCAGATACTTGTGAATATACTACTTGAACAGTCTGGCGTCCAGCTACTTTCAATTGAGATAATTGCGAAGCCATATTGATCAATCCTACCTGAAGATTAAATATAGCATTTAGGATACAAGATGACGAGGAATTTGTAGGTACATCTCCTATAGCTATATCTATATGATACAACCCCACCTACTCAGGCAAATATCGTAGTAGAGCCTAGCTATACACAGTGAACAACAAATGCTGTTAGTTCTACAAGTTCTGCAGATACATGAGCAGAAAATATAGAATATGAATTCTGTGTTAATACTGGCGACACTACAACCAATTGTACAAGTTCATGATGGACTTGAAATAATTCAACTACATTTACATGACTCAGTGGTGGTCAGATATATTATTATTTTGTAAGATCTAGAGATATTTTATCAAATATTAGTAGTCGAAGTACCTCTACATCCTCTACGCAAGACAATGTTTGACCATCTATACCAGTATTGCTTTCACCTATAAACTGAGAAATAGTAGGCACATGAAATGTTACTATGGTGCGAAATACATCAATTGACGCAGGTATATGATTAAGCTGATATCTACGACAAATAAGTACGTGATCTAGTTTTGTAAATGTCTTGTTATCATGAACAACAAGCAACACATGAATTAATCTCAATTGATTATCTAGTAGTACATACTACCGAAGAGTATTTGCATTTGATGCTTTAGATAATACATGATGACGAAGTTCATGATGAGATTTTGTAGTTCAATTGGATATGATAGCACCGAAATTAGTATTCACAGGGACAACACCAAGTGATTGATTTATCATCACAGGAAATAATTTCTCATGACAAATACAAATAACAGAAACAGGAGCAGGACTCAATCAATTTATCTGGATACGAAGTTGAGTAGAGTATTCTCTATATGATAGTGGGCTCAAACTGATGATGAACTTTGATAAACTGTCATCATTGTGAGAGACAGATAGCAATATAGTAGATATCTCATCATCAGCAAATATATGAAGTTGATATGGATGAGTTTCACGAACATGAAACGGTAAATTTGGTGGTGCGTATGAATTGAATACTACAGATGCACATATACTTCCAAATGGTCTCACATGAATAGATTTGGGTACAACACATACACTATCTGCATGGCTCTACGCATACAATAATACATGAACGATATTCTCAGAAACTGGAGAAAAATATTTCCTCTCCTACGATGCTACGAAATTATACTACAAAGACTGAATATCTACAAGCAGTGTAAATTATACACTACCGAAGAATCAATGGAGGTATGTAACCGTCCTTAGAAATTGAAACTCAGTAGCTTTCTATATAGATGGAATACAACAATGAACAACACAAACATTGAGTTCAAACAATGCTATGACATTGCGTTATATAGGTAAACAAAGTCCAGTATGAGATTCAAACGCATTCAAATGAAAGATAGATGAACCTCGTGCATACAATCGTGCATTGACGTTATGAGAGATTCAGCAACTATATTATAGTAATCTAAAGAAGTATGATATATGAGAATGGCTATTCTCAGTCAATTATCAATGTCTACGAGATACGACTCAGATATTTAATTATGGATGATATAGTAATGATCACGGTTCAAATTCATGAACAAAATCAAGAAATGTGACAGTAAGTATCCCAACATATAATTTTGCAGGACCTAAATCATTAAATATCTGACATGCAACAATCCAGTGAGGAACATTATCATGACAATTTACCTGATATTTCCAAGTAGAAGATTGGAAAGGAACAACATGATGGTATACCACATTACAACTCCCTATAGCAATGACCGGATCTGCATATGGTGGTGCTATACCACAAAGTAATATATACATCAAATGAGCGTGAATAGATACAATACAATGAGATTCTACACCATGAATCTATGTAAATGAATGATTGTCTGCTTACACAAGTTTCCCATGAACTCAAACATATATGAAAAGAGATGGTATTCCTAATACGTGCCCATGATGAGTTTATGGTAATAGGCCATATATAAAGGTAGAGATACCAGCCTACACCAAGCCTGATTCTTACTCAGGTAATTTTACTTATGATTTAATTTATTAGCAATGAAAACACTCAAGCGTTACAGATTAAGAAATAAAAAATGACCACCACCCCGTAGCCAAATGTACGGGGCAAACACAGAGCTAAGCTCACACATACTTTTATATCCTAATAATCTCATCATGTAGCACGCAAAATCTACCAAATTGGTATAAGAGACAGAGACACAATGATCAGCCCACGGGTAGGCTAATATCCTACTCAGGGCAAATATCAGTTTATACTGAGACGCCAAGAAAATACGAAAGTTTATGAGTATTTTCTAACGTCGAAGTTATGCTGGATGTCTGCAGAAACTTAAACTTTATTTATCCTGTAAAGGGAACGAAGTGAAAAAGTTTAAGATTTCTAAAGCAGTGCAGTGCATGTATATGGATAATAGGTTCGAAGAGTTCTCAAGCGTAGTAAACGCGGAAAGAGAACACGAATCCAATTGTCTACAATTTTCTTGGTGCCAAAAAAATAGGCACAATGATCAGCCCAGATATAGGTGAAATTCCTATACAGGGCAAATCGGTCGAGGACTAGTTCTGTGCGCTTCCCCAAGTTCATGAATTAGTCCGAGGCCACCCCCCAAAAATACAAAATATTTTATTATCTACTATGCGATGATGAAAAAAGGCACCAACAAGGCATTAAGTTCTCACATATTTTATATCATAACGTTTATGTTACCTCAGCTTGGTATCCTTGATATAGATAGGTAAACGAGCTTAATGCAACGGCCGAGGACTAGTTCTGTGCGCTTCCCCAAGTTCATGAATTAGTCCGAGGCCACCCCCCAAAAATTAATTATTTAGATATATTTTTCCTAAAAAATGCTTTATACACCAACGACAAGAAAACAATAAAAAAACCAAGCATAAGAATATACCCTCGAGAAAAGACAAATAAAATATCATTATTAACTATTTTTCATCAAGATATAATTAGTTCTTCAATGTTTGCATTAGTTATGTTAAAATTTAATTGTGGCATATAACCAACAATGGAGTGTACTACAAAAAATCATTTATATGCTGGGAGAGTAAACTCATGTGTTTCTATATCTATTTCTTTATTGCTTGGTATAGTAATGTTTTCTTGAAAAATCAACTCTTTATTATATCAGAGGATATTATGGATGTTTCATGAAAGATTTAATTTTTGATCAACATTTCATTTGTTTTGTATGGTCATTTTAATGACAAATTTTCCATGCTCGTTTTTATAAATAATAGGTTTACCTACTAGATACAAGTCAGATGTTATTTGTTTGTCTGTTACCAATATATCAATAAATTTTACTGTACGAACTATAATATTAACTACTCATCATCCAGGATTGTTAGTCTCGCCAAGTACGTTATATGCAAAACATCAATGACTCAGTCATTTGAATCCTATAGGAAATTTTATTGTATAAATTTTTTGGATAGTTTCTCCTGCTTTTATATTGATAGTTTTTTCATATGCTTCCATGAAATTCCCAAAATAGACTTTAGGCCTATCAGCAGCATTACACCCCCTATTTTTAAATGTATCTTCTGTTATTATGCTATCAAGAAAATCAACATTTACTGACACATCTATGGGAGAAATGTTTGTCAATTCTATACAGAGAGGTAAGGATTCTCATGCTATTCCTACGAGATCAATTTCATTTGATGAAATAGTATCATTACAAAATTTTGCTTCTATTGTAGGTGTGATAAGCGGAGACTGGGCAATAGTAGTCCCAAACAACAAAGATATTCAGAAGAAGAGAACTCGTTTTTTATACATATAAAAACGATGAAACGATAAAATACATATAAACTATAGCATTATGTTAATACTCAAATACATTCGATATGATGGGTCTGGGGAAACATATCTACTGGTTGGATTTCTTTGATGCTAAATCATCAAGCCATCAAAAGTTCTATATCTCTGACCATAGTGACAGGGTTACAGGAAATATACAACAATTTAAAATCTGATTCTTTTTTGAGATCACAAATCATTTGAACTACGTTTTTATGAAGACCATCTCTAGGTGGATCGATGATAACGAGTCCGAGATTATTGAGTTTATCTTTGATTTCAGGCGTCTGGGTAAATGTCTTTTCTGCAGGATTAGCCAAGAAAATAACTTTGTCTTCCAGCCCATTGATCTTCGCATTGTATCGTGCATCAGTAATCGCTTCTTCAACAATTTCTATGCCGACAAGCTTTGAGCCTTTTCCAACCTTGAGAAAACTTATCCCTATAGTACCGGTTCAACAATAGAGATCGAGTACGGTTCCTTCTATATTTCCGACCATTTTCATTGCCTGACCAAAGAGCTGTTGTGCTCAGAGCGTATTCGTCTGAAAAAACGAGAAAGGGGAAACCCTAAAAGATATCTCATGGGCTCATTCAGATATTCCCATATCATTATCATTTGCGGTGAGAACTGATGTTTTTTTTATATTTGGGAAGATAAGTTTTTCATAGATATGTCATTCTCACCAAAGTATTTTGGTTTCGCATTCTTGCGATTTGACGATATCAGCTAACCCATTATTATACGTGATCACAAGAGTATTAACTTTCTCTTGCAATAATGGATCTGCTTTCAATAGTTCAAGAAAGCTATTCCATTGTGCGGTGGTATTTTCTTTGAGATTATTGTCAGAGACAGATAAATTAACTAAAAATTGTTGAGTATTTGTTCCTTCTCTGATGACGATATGTCTAAAGAATCATTGGTGTGTCATTTGATCATAAGCGGGGAGTCATGATGTTTTGCAAAGTGATTTGATGTGTTGGAATAATATATTCGCTTCATCAGAAATAAGGGCACAAGCGTCGATATCTATAATTTTACTAAATTCTCCTTGTTTATGAAACCCTACACTTCGATCAGACAAAATAATATTCGGATTTGGGCCCTGGGATGTGGTACTTGTTCCTGTATTATCGTCCTTTATCACAGGGTTAAGGGGGCCTTTAGTTATGTATTTTCCAAAACTAAACTCTATTTTATTCCTGTAGTTTTTTTCTTGAGGTGATCAAATGATAGACAAGACATGGAGTTCTGGTAATTTCTTTTTGATTTTGGTAAATGCATCATTAACGATATCTTCTTTGAGTTTTAGTTGATTAGTATAGCTCAACATTTGCCATTTACATCATCCACATCATATTTTTCGTGGCTGTGTATTTTCTTGGTTGTTTGCAAGCAAAGAGAAAAAATGGGGACAAAAAACTTCTCCATCTACGATTTTGGGATCAAGGTGTTGGACATGAGTGATATGTGCTTCTACATAATCTTTTCTTTGTTTTACAATCCTGAGATCTACAATGCTTCATGGCAAAGCACCTCATTTAATCAAAATTCTTTTTCCATCACTCATTCTTGCGAGTCACACTCACCCATATCCTATTTTATCTATTTTAATTCTTGTGAGTACTTTCGCCATAGCTATATATTTATCAATTAAAGTTCTAATTTACTTATTAACTCTTTTTGGACATCTTCAATACTCCCATCAGCATTGACACTAATGACCTTGCCTAATGTTTCAAAACGTTTAATGACTGGCAATGTTTCTTGTATAAATGTTTCTATTCTTGTATGCATAGCTTCTATAGTATCATCACTACGCCCCTCAATTTGAGCTCTTTTTATCATTCTTTCGATTGCCTTTTCTTTAGAGAGTTCAAAATGAACGATAACAAATTCTCTTTTATATTCCGCCATCTTTTGGATCACAAATTCAGCTTGTTCCATAGCTCTAGGAAATCAATCAACCATAAGTCATACCTTTTTGTTGCTTACTATTTGTAAACATGTATGGAATCGATCAAGGCTCACAAAGTGAGGTACTAAACCACCACTATTTACAATTTTTTTTGCAAAATTACCTATGATATTATCGTTGGACATAATAGCTCTAAATAATTGCCCCATCTCTAGGTAGTCATAGTGATCAGCCAGCTCCTTAAATAATAATTTACCTTGAGTTCCCTTCCCACATCCTTGAATACCAAGAAAAAAAATGTCCTTGTTCATATTATTCAATAACAAAAAAATAAAAAATAGGTGAATATTTTGCCTCAATTATACTAATAATATCGCTGTTCTTTTCAATAGAAGCTATTTTGCACCCGGGTGGAAACATAGCTACTTTAGGTATAAAGCCACTTCGTAGCTATTGCACCCGGGTGCAATAGCTATTTAGTAGCTTCATAACTGAAGGAAAACAAAGTCGCACCCGGGTGGAAAACAAAGAAAACAAAAAAGCAACCTTCACCAAGTCTCCGTATAACGGTTTCTCGAAGTGAAAGTTGCAAAATCGTTAGAGCTGCATGCAGCTCAATACCTTTTTTTCACGAGGTTGAGTGATTAGGCGATAACGATTACATTCATTGATATTCTTTTCATAGACATATGGCATTATTGTGCCACCCAAAATATATGTATTTATCTGTATCCTTTCAAGTGTTTTTACACAAACAAAAAAACTCCTTTCCCAAAGAGTTCTCCTGTATATATGATAAAGTGATATATGTCTGAATTATGCATTCTACATTTTGCATTCAGGTTATCTCTTTGACCAAGTTGGTCCTTTTCTCGCTTTCTTCAAACCTGGTTTCTTTCTTTCCTTGATTCTAGGATCTCTTTTGAGTAATCCATATGGTTTCAAGGTAACTCTAAGTTCAGGATTCCATTCAATCAATGCTCTTGCAAAGCCTAACTTGATAGCATCAGCTTGTCCTGATATTCCTCATCCACTAACAACGATTTCAGCGTCAAACTTTTTAATATAGTCAGCACCAAGTGTATTGAGTGGTAAAAGAGCAGCTTCGAGAAGATAGAGATTTCCACCAAAGTAATCTGCTAACATTTTTTTTGATCCATTAGAAGTTTTGATAGTGAAGTTACCAACTCCATTTCCAAAAAGTTTAACAACTGCTGTTGTTTCTTTTCTTCTCCCTATAGCATAGGTATATTCTTTGTTCGCCATTATTTATAGATAAGGTATGATAAAATGTAGATTGAACCCGATTATTTTAGAGTAACAGGTTTAAAATGATCATATTTAGTAGTAGTTCCTACTACTAGTTTCATTCTTTTGATTCTTTTATCTCTCAGTTTATTCTTGGAGAGCATTCCTCTTACGACTGCGGTAAGCAATCTTTCAGGATTTTTTTTCATCACAAGTTCTCGAGTTATTTGCTTAAGATTACCCTTGTATCAACTATAAGAATACATGAGATTATCTTGAAGTTTTTTTCCCGTTATTTTGACTTTGTCGATATTTTCTACAAGTACAAAATCACCTGCATCCCAGAAATCTGAGTAATATGCTTTGTGTTTTCCCAAGAGTAATTTTGCGATATCCACAGCCAGTCTTCAAAGCACTTTTCCTGTTGCATCGATTTTCCACCATGTTCTGTTTTTCTCCATATCAGCAGGTTTTACTCGGAGTGTTTTATTCAGATCTTTTTTTGTCAATTCCATAATTGATTGTTAAAATGATTAAATGAATTATCATGATACATGATACATGAACTATATAATTATATCGTTAAATAGTTCTTGAATCTTGAATCTAGTATCTTGAATCTAATATCTACGTTCTAAAGTAATTTAAGTAAGATTTTTTGGACACCATCACCTACTCTAAATCCTAATTTATAATCAGCAACAAAGCTTGAAGTAGATCCTGATTCAATATATTTTGGTAAGAGTACGTTCAATACTTTCTTTCCTTCATCTTCACCATAAATTTTAGATTTGATGTATCTAATACACTCTCTTTTTGCATCTTTTGCTTCTAATTTTTTGCTCATTTTTACCAGGTTAGCAAAAAAAGAATCAATTTCAGCTTTGAGTACCTTAGCCCTTTTTGGTGTAGTAGTTGTTTTACCATTTTTGATAAGGTTAGTCAACAACTGTCTTATATACACATCTCTTTTTTTTGCTCCTGTATGTAATTCGAGCATTTTATTATCCTTATGTCTCATGATACCACGATATAATATAATTAAAATCTGATTTACCCTATCAAAGCTTTATCGATATTTGCCAATGCACTATTTATTTCATCGATAGCTTTTCTACCTACTCATTTCATAAGCAAAAGCTCTCCTTTCTTTTTCTTTTCGAGATCTTCTACATATAAGATATTATTTTTAATTAACGCATTCCTTGTTCTTTCACTGAGAGGAAGTGCATCAATTGGCATTGTTTTGATATTGGTTTCTTCGTGAAGTTTGTCTTGTACTCTATCCAAATCTTCTAAGTCTATAAGGAAGGATCTGTCAATATATACATTATCAAAGATGAAGAGTTTAGCATATGATGCTAATACTTCTCATGCAAACATCATGATCTCCTTTGGAGAAACACCTTTGAACCATGATCTGATTTCAATAACCAAAAGGTCTTTGATAGATCAGGTAAAATCCTCGATAACCTCTTCAACTTCATATTTTGCATAATCAATAATTTTGAACTCATTGTCTATCAACAGCATATTTGCATCCACATCTTCTTCTTTTCTATCACGAGATCTGAGGTAATCTATACTATAATATCCATATCCTTTTTCTATTCTGATATCTATATTCAATTCTACTGAAGGATCAGTGATTTCAAAGAGAGTCACATCTTCATTCAAAAGTTCTATACCAGCGGGTAGCTTAATGTTTTTTGATGTATACACTCCTATTCATGAGAATCTTTGAGAAATCCATTGTATATTATCTGCTTTTTCATCTACCTTGAAGCGAAGTGTTTTAAAATTTAACATCATATCTATTACACTTTCTCTTAATCAATCTATTACATGATATTCATGGTTTACTCATTTGATTTTTAATCAAGTGACAGCTCAGCCAACACTATATCACAAGATGATTCTTCTTAATGCGTTTCCAAGTGTTTGTCCAAATCCTCTAGGTAGATATTTTACCTCAAACTTTGTAGTCCTATCGTCCACACTTGAGACAATGATTTTTGGAGCTCAGATGAATTTTTGTATATCCAGCATGCAGAGTAATAAAGAGTAAAAATATTTTTGTTTTGTTTACAAAGATCACATACTAAGATTATGCTCTCGCATAGAATTCGATAACTTTCAAGAGATCAGCAGGTATTCCGATTTCTCCAACTTGAGGATCACTTAATATCTCAACAGCATTAGCTGCTTTATCTAATTTTACCCATGAAGGTATTTTACCTTTCATATCTGCACTATTTTGACTGTAAAGTGTCGAGTTTTTTAATTTTTCTTTGAGACTTATTTTATCACCAATACATACAAATGATGATGGGATATTATGTTTTTTTCCATTTAACAAAAAGTGTCCATGATTGACCATTTGTCTTGCTTGCATCATGGTTTTTGCGAGTCCTGATCTGTAAACCGTAGAATCCATTCTTCTTTCCAAGAATTGGAAGAGTGCAGTATCATGGGTAATATTCTTGTTTTTTGCATATTTAGCAGCAATATCTCTAACAATTCTTACAAATTGTCTTTCTGATAACATATACATTCTCTTGAGTACTTGTTTGTTTCTCAAAAGTTTTCCATATTCAGAAGATCTTTGCATATTAGCACCATGTTGTCCTGGTAGACTTCTATTCTTTTTTACATTATATTTTTTTGATCAGAATAGATCTACTTGTTCTCTTCTACAGAGTTTAAACTTAGGTCCCGTATATCTCATTAAAACAAATAATTTAGAATTTAAAATATAGAATTTAAAATATATTTTTTTTAGATTCTCTTTTTTCTTTTCCCTTTACATCCTCCAAACTGAATAGCGGTATTTTCTTTGATATAAATAATATCTATAAGCCCTATTTCATTAATAGCTTTGAAAACACCATCTCTTGCTAGTCCTACTCCTCTGAAAATAACTCCTATCTCTTTGAGTCAAATTCCTTGAGCTTCTTTTAATATTTGTTTTGTCAAAACCTCAGCAGCATATGGTGTGCTTTTTTTACTTCCCTTATATCCGAGTTTTCCTGTTCCTCATCCAAGTACTTTATTACCATTCTCATCTACTAAGGTAAGAATAGTGTTATTGTCACTGGTTTGTACATGAAGAACTCAGCTATCCAACTTAATATCTTTTTTCTTTTTTGGAGTAGCGACTTTTGCTTTTGTAGCTGTAGGTGTAGCCATATAATAATACTAAAGTGTTAAAATGTTGAAGTGATGAATATTGTTGTTGGTCCTAGGTGATTGGTACTCGGTATTTGTTCCTTGTTCCGCGTCCCTATTTCCTTTGTTTTATTATTTTTTAAGTACTGGTCTTACTTTTGATCTTCCGAGAAGTTTTTTTGCAGTTTTCGCATTTTTTCTTGTAACTTGTCCTCTAACAGGCAATCCAAGATTATGTCTCATTCCTCTATAACATTTGATTTCTTTGAGCCTTTTGATAGCAAACGCTATTTCTCTTTTAAGATCATTTTCAAGAATATATTTTGCTATTTGTTCAAGAATCTTTTTTTGTTCGTCTTCAGTAATATCTTTCACCTTCTTGAGGTAATTTATAGTAGCATTATCAAGAATGGTCTTAGATCTTTTGAGTCCAATACCATACAAAGAGGTGAGTCAGATCCAGATAGATTTGTTTTCTGGTAAAACGTGTCACGATAGTCTAAACATGCGATTTAAAAACAAATAAATAAAATTATCATTGTCTTGCTTTGTGTCTAGGGTTCTTTTTGCAAACAACATAAAGTATTCCCTTTCTTTTTACTATCTGGCAATACATACATCTTTTGTGGAGAGAAGATTTAACTTTCATCTTAAGTAAGTAATACTAAATAAAGGTATAATTATTTTTTATAGTCGTTATATCTAAATATAATACGTCATTGTCACATATCATACTGATTGATTTCCAATTTTACTCGATCTCATGTGATAATTGATATATTAGATTGGCTCATTCTTCATGATTTTTTACAACGAACAAGAGTGTCTACGTCTTTGAGCTTCACCTTAAAAAATCATGCAGGCAATACCTCGAGAACTTCTCCGTCTCGTTCCAAAACTCATTCTTTACCCATTAATATCTATTTTTTTAATGTCTAAAAGCGATTGGTGTGGTCTAAAACCAAGCGTTCTCTGATATCTATTTTTCCTTTTAAACTTAATGATTCTGATTTTTTCTCCTTTTTGATTTTTTGCTACGACACATTCAACTTTTGCTTTAGCAATATATGGTGCACCTACGATAACTTTTTCTCCTTTGTCATCAAATGCCAAAAGAACAGTATCGATAGTCATTTTTTCTCCTTCGTCCAAATCCACATTATCAACAGTGATAGTGTCTCCTTCTTGTACGATATATTGATGTCCTTTGAGTTCTACAACAGCATACATCTTTAATTTATAATTTATAATTTAAAATTTATAATCAATATTATACAATCTTTCCAAGTTGAGCAAGTGTATTGTATTTTTTCTTGTTTGTTCTATATGCATTAGAAACAATAGCCTTAAGCCTTTGATATCTTCTTGCACCAGGAAATTTGAACGAAACAAATTTTCTATATCGTTTGGTGTTATAATGTTTTTGCTTTTTAGCTTTGTCTAAGATATGAGATGCCCAGAGCTCTTTTTTGTAGAAAGAAACCATCCTTTCATTGGTATTGAGATCTCAGGTTCTTCGTATAGTAAATCCCATTAATAAAAAATTGATAAATAAAAAAATCCTTTTAGCCGTGTGAATATATAAATATTCCATCAAAATACAAGACTTTTTACTTTTTTTTGCTCTGTCTTGCTCAGCATTCATTTCGACGTCTAAAGAAGATAGCTCGGAGCTGGAATAGAATCACGTAGTACTACGTGACAGGCCGTCACATAAGCTAATTAAAGCTTGAGTGGGTTCATTATTGGCTACGAGGTTTTAATCTGTAATACTTTAGTAGGTAATTTGCCCGGAGCCGGAATCGAACCGGCACGATATTTCTATCGCAGGATTTTAAGTCCTGTGCGTCTACCAATTCCGCCATCCGGGCAGAAAAAAACAACCACAGGGTTGTTTTATTTTACGATTTCTGTGTATACTTTGTCAAACACTTGAGGAAACGCAACAGCTATGTTGGAAAGCATTTTTCTATCGATGATAATATTTTTCTTGGTCATACTGCCGATGAAAGTACTATATCTATTCCCCTTTTCTTTAACAGCAGCAGAAAGTCTTTCGATTCGAAGTCTTCTAAAATCTCTTTTTTTCTCTTTTCTACTTTTATATGCATGTTGTCATTGTTTTACCAATGCCAATCTTACCTGTTTATATACCTTGCTTCTTCCGAGTCTAAACCCTTTTGCAAGTCTGATGAATTTTTTATGTCTTCTTTGTCTTTGAAGTCCATTTGTTACTCTTACCATGTGAACTATTGGTTATAAGGAAATAAAGTTTTTACTTTTTTGACATATGTTTTGGACAAAGAAACTCAATATCCATCACTTTTGTTGTTGTCCCCTTTATTGGTCAACAAATGATTATTACAAGCCTTCTTGAACAATACTTTTCAAGCTGACGTAATTTTAAATCTTTTTTTTGCTCACGAATGAGTTTTTAGGCCTTTTCACATGATATTATTTACTGAATAAAATGATACTGTATCCCTGGGCTTCTTGTTTTGGAGTCTCAAATTGAGATTTACCATGTTCTGCCAAGTCATTTTTTATTTTTACAAGTTTTTCAATCGCCTTGTTTGCATAAATTTTTTCTCTTCCTTTCAATTTGATAAAGAATTTTACATTATATCTCTCTTTCAAGAATTCTATTGCTTTCTTTATTTTCATTTGAAGATCATTTTCACCGATAGCATAATTAAGTTTTATCTCTTTTAGTACTGTTGGCTTCATTGTTTTTCTTTTTTCTTTATCGTCTTTTGATTTTTGATACATATATTTTCCATAATCCACCATTTTTACTGTAGAGGTCATAGTCGTTTGATCGTACCTTATTTGTACCAAATCCATGCCCTGTGCTTCTGCCATTTCAAGGGCTGTTTTCCTTGGGAATGTTCATAAGTTTGCCCCTGCTTCATCAACGATAACAATATTTGGTGCCTTAATTTGTTCATTAAGGTAAACCATAAATGCTCTATCTTTATTAAAGGTCTTATTTGGTCTTGATTCCATACACTTGTACAAAGGTAAAAGTTGTTCGCTCCCGGCGGGACTCGAACCCGCGATCTCCACCGTGAGAGGGTGATGTCCTAAACCACTAGACGACGAGAGCAAGGACGTAATCATCGAACTTTTTATTCGCAATCTGCCCCATGAACTGGACAGTCTGATATTATACAGGAATCGCAATATCCTAGATTACTAACTATGTATAGTTATTTATTGGTCATTATACTTTACCCCCGCCAAGGATCGAACTTGGATCCACAGCTTAGAAGGCTGTTGTTCTATCCATTGAACTACGGGAGCCTGTCATATAAACCAGTAAATTGTATTGAAATAATTTGGACCCTAGGGGGGTCGAACCCCTCGCCTCCTGCGTGCAAGGCAGGCGCTCTAGCCAAATGAGCTAAGGGCCCATAAAAATTGATGGGCAGCTATACGTTACGTATTAGTATTCAGAATGAATAATTGGGGAGAGTAGGATTTGAACCTACGTAGCCGTGAGGCGTCAGATTTACAGTCTGATGCAATTGACCGCTCTGCCATCTCCCCATTAAGGTGATATTATATTGTTCATGAACCAAACCCAGAGATATTTTCTGTAGGTGAACTTGTGGGAATCATACCTAATAAAATTAAGAATCCTATAACCATGAATCCAAAACCAAATATGATTAATCCATTTCTTGTTCATCAGAGATTTTTATCAAACCAAGCGATATTTCAAAATATGTCTGCTAAAAATCAAGAAAAATAGATAACAGCTCATCCCATTCATGCAACTACTAATCAGACAATAATTTGTTTTACCATCGGGTTTGTTGAATAAGTAAGTAGCGGATAACGGGACTCGAACCCGTACGAACAGAGCTGAAGTCTGCTATGCTACACCAATTACATCATATCCGCATATCCGTAATTCAAACAACAACAAAAAAATCTTCGTGGGATGTATATATAGATATTTAAGAGAAAATCAAGCTATTTTAGAAATTTTCTGTATATATGTTTTTATATCCCAAAGTACTTAAGTTTTTTTTAATAGCATCAACAGTTTCACCTTTCCCACAGATATAAAATTCTGTAATAGGATCGAAATGTTCATTGAGAAGATTAATTCTTCATGTCGAATACTCTGGAATGGTTTCTCTAGAAATATGAATATCGTAAGTTATTCCATTTATTTTTTTGATTTTATCTTCATAAAATAGGTCTTTTTTGTATGAGACGGAAAAAAACATTTTTTTTTCGGTTGTGCAATATTTTGCCATATTAAGCAGCGGGGATATCCCAACTCATGTTCAGATAAATACCTTGGGTAATTGGGTATTTTGAAGAACAAATTTTCAAAATATTCACGTCAGTAACACCTCGTTCCCTATATGGATATTTCTAATTATACTACTACCTCTGCCTTGTTCTAATAATTTAATAATAAAGACAAGCATCGTTTTTTCGTTATCTGTATCTTGATCTACTATAGAATATGATCTCTGAAAAGATCCTTGTTCGTCTTGAAATTTAAACAATGCCCATTGACCAGGAATTACTTTAACTTCTTGGTATGTCTCAATAGTAAGTTCTATTACACTTTCTGTCAACATCTGACGATTGATGACTTTGGCCTTAATTCATATGTTATTCATGTGATCCGACAAAGAGTAAAATTAAGGAAGTGTACACCTTGTCTTCTCTGCAAGGACACTAAGTTTTTGAAGTCACGCTAATTGTGTTCCATCTTTAAATTCCCAAGTAGGTACACCCTTGAGATTAGCACAACGTTCAAAGTCTTTTGTACATTCTACATAGCTAATATATTGGAAACTATCACCAAACATTGCTTTTTGATCTTGACAATGTGAACAGGTCACACTACCATACATGACAGCTCAGTTATCTGTCAAACATTGAGCAAACGTATCTAGATTTTCATTTGGGGTTTGTTGAGTACATCCTGCAAAAAATAGCATAGACAATATAAGCAATAAAGAGATTTTTTTCATACTACTATATATAAGGGGTAAAAATGTTTCAACATGATAATTTTTTGTCTAGAGCTTTCAACCAAAAAATACTTTACCTATATTCTACCATACTATGTATATGTTTTTGCTATAAGTGCATATAATTATAGAAGAAAAAAAAGATCTTGTAAAACAAGATCCTACAAAAAATAATATAGATTTTTTACTCCTCTTTTGGAATATACGTCCCCGATGTATAACGAACTCTTTGAAGTTCATAAGAAACTCCTGCTTGCCATTTTGTTGGTAAATAGCAAGTAAAAGAATCGAAGTGTTTACCCAAAAAAGTTCTAGTAATGGTCATGCTCTCTTCATTTTTATGCTGATTGCTAGAGCTGTTTTGGGGTCTAAATACTCTCACAATCTTATAAACTCTTCCATTTTTGATGTGGAAATCACCAATAATATGGTGATGAAATCTTTTTGCCATAAATTTTTGTTTTTAATTATATTGATTAATTATTTATGTATTGTAGAGTATATTTCAAGAGCATAAATAGGTAAATATAGGGGAATAATAGATACCTCCCATCTATAGATATTTGACAAAAGATATGAATCAGACTATACTTATATAAGAACGCTATTTTTCTAAACGTACAAGCTTCATCTTCTATTAAAAGAGTTTTTTTCAATTTTGTATATATATAGTATGGAACAAAGTAAACAAAAATGGTATACACTTTCCTGTGAGGAATCATTAGCTGCTTTACAGACATCTTTTGATGGGTTAAAGACAGAAGATGTGATATCAAGACAGTCTATTTACGGTAAAAATATCCTACAAAAAATAGGAAAAAATAACTTTTTCATAAAATTTATTTCACAGTTTAAAGAAGCATTGATTATATTGCTTCTATGAAGTTCTTTGCTTTCTTTATATCTAGAAGACTATAGATGAGCAGTTATTTTGGGAGGGACATTGTTGTTAAATGTAATTATAGGGTATATACAAGAGGCCAAGGCAGATAAAATTATGGAATCACTAAAAAAAATGTTGTTTCCTATCGCTAAGGTCAAAAGGGATGGAAAACTTATAGAAGAAAAAGCAGAAAATCTTGTGCCATGAGATATCATATATATAGAAGAGGGAGATAATGTTCCCGCAGATATTAGAATTATCCAAGAATCTGAACTCCAGGTAAATGATTTTTCGCTAACCGGAGAATCTAATCCAGTAAATAAGTTTCATCATACAATCAATGGAGAGGTCTTGGTAGGAGAAAGAAATAATTGTATTTGGATGTGAACAACAATAGCTACAGGAAATGCATGGGGGGTAGTATTCGCCACAGGAATGGAAACAGAGTTGGGAAGAATTGCTAATCTTTCACAAGAACAAGAAACAGAAACAAGTCCACTACAAAAAGAAATGACTAATATTTCCAAAAAATTAACAATAGGGACGCTTATACTTGTAGTTATTTTGAGTATTATATCGCTATTGGCTCATTTTAGTCTGAGCGAGGCGTTTATATTTGCTGTTGGTGTCTCGGCAGCTATGATACCAGAATGACTACCAGCACAAGTAAGTATTGCATTGTCCTTGGCGGCCGGCAGATTAGCAAAGAATAGGGCATTGGTAAAGAAACTTTCTTCAGTAGAAACTCTTTGATGTGTAAACGTAATTTGTACGGACAAAACAGGAACACTCACAAAAAACGAAATGACCGTCAAAGATATCTATGTCTGATTTTCTACCTATGAGGTAAGTGGAGATGGATATCAACCCATAGGAAAAATATATGATGTTGGCACAAAAAAAGAGACTGATGCATCATTTGTTAATCAGTGGACTCATTTTTTTAATACCTTATATATGGCATCCAATGCAAAAATAAATCCACCAGACAATGAACATCAGTTGCGATATGCAATAGGTGATCCGACAGAAGCGGCGCTTATAAGTTTAGCACAAAAAGTATGAATTGATACAGAATACATGAGCAAGTCTCACCAACAAGTTCATCAATATGGATTTGATTCTGTGAGAAAAATGATGTCATCGGTTCGTAGTATAGGCAATGATAAAATACTTTATGTCAAAGGTGCTCCATCAGCAATAGTAAATAAATGCACAAAAATCTATGATGGAAAAGAAATAAGAGACCTAACAGCTGAAGATAAGAAGATAATTCAATGATACATAGAAGAAAAAGCTTCATATGCTATGAGAAATTTGGCTTTTGCATATAGAAAAATAAATGACTATCAGCAAAATACACACCTAGAAGAAGCAGAACAAAATCTTATTTTTTTGGGTTGTGTAAGTATTGTAGATCCACCAAGAGAGGAAGCGGCAGCAGCAATTATCGCCGCACATGAGGCCAAGATCAAGATTGTAATGATTACGGGTGATTATGGCGTCACAGCAGAGGCGGTAGCTAAATATATTGGATTAGAAAAAGATGGAAATGTAGTTACCCATATAGCAGGAGAACAACTAAAAAGTATGTCAGATATTAATTTAGTGCAACAGTTAGAAATCCCTTGATCGATAATTTTTTCTAGGACATCACCAGAGGATAAACTAAGAATAGTCTCTTTGCTCAAAAAGGATCATAATGTGGTAGCAGTTACCGGTGATGGTATCAATGATGCGCCAGCACTCAAAAAAGCAGATATAGGAGTAGCAATGGGGAAAATATGAAGCGATGTAGCAAAAGAATCATCAGAAATAATATTGCTAGATGATAGCTTCACTACGCTTGTATATACTATCAGAGAAGGAAGGATTATCTTTCAGAATCTTAGGAAAACAATTCTTTCATGTATTACCTCCAATGGTGGTGAGTTATTTGCTGTTTTATTAAGTCTCTTATGTGGTGCTTTGTTTGACCTTCCTATAGCTATTACTGCTATTCAGATTCTTGTGATAGATTTAGTTACTGAGATATTCCCCTTAACTGCGTTGACACGAGATCCTCCACAAAAAGATCTGATGACACAATGACCCAGAAATCTTGATGATCATGTTATCAACAAGGCTATGATTATCGATTTGCTACGATCATGATTTTTGATGGGAGGGATAGCTTTTGCTAACTATATCCTATATTTAGTATACAATGGATATGCTATAAACGCAATAGATAGCAGTAGTATATATTATTCTGTAGCTACCTCTATTACCTATACAAGTATTGTTTTTTCTCAGTATGCAAATATTCTTTCTCGTAGATCCTGAGAAGTATCAGTATTCACAAAATATATCCGATCAAATAAAAAACTATTGCTAGCTTTCCTTATCTCTTTTATCTTTCTTCTCATATTGATTTATCTTCCTGGTATCAATACCTATTTTTGATTTGCTCCTATGGGTGTCAAAGATCGATTGTTTCCTATACTAGGATGAAGTATCTTCTTATGAGTCCGTGAGTGGCATAAATATTTTCAGAGAAGAAAATGAGAAAAATAATATCTTATAAAGATATTTCAGATTGAAACATTAGCAATAAAAAATATCATAGTAGTGATAATTTTACTTTTTAAATAAAAAAGTGATGAGAAAAACATTAGAAAATCTTACCAAAGCATTTGTTGGTGAGTCTCAAGCAAGAAACCGTTATGCAATATATGCAAGTGCAGCAAGAAAAGAAGGACTGCTACAGATAGCAGAAATATTTTTAGAAACAGCAGAACAGGAACGTGAACATGCATCACGATTTTTTAAGATGATACAAGTGGTTAAGGAAAAAATGGGAGAAGATATAGATGAGGTACTCGTAGATACCTGAGCATTTGTAAAAAAATGAACGACATTGGAAAACCTTCAATATGCAATTGATGGAGAACATCATGAACATGAAATGCTTTATCCTGAATTTGCTAAAATCGCAGAAGAAGAATGATTCCCAGAGATAGCTGCAAGAATTCGTAGTATCGCTCATGCAGAAGAACATCATGAAGCAAGATATCAAGCACTACGTGATCAACTCGCTGCAGGTACTTTAGCTCAAAAAGCTGAAGATGTTGAGCGAATGTGTACGAAATGTGGATATGTTCACAAAGGAAAATTTCCACCAGCAAAATGTCCATCATGTGACCACGAAGCAAACTATTATGTAGTGAAGTGTGAGAAATATTAAATTAAGGACCAAGGGACGAGGATAATGGCACGAGGAACAATGACCTAGTACCGCGTCCCAGTTTTTTATTGGTTCAAATAATTATCTGCTCGTCATTTGATGAGTGGTACGTCATCTGTCATTATTATACGGACTCATTGACGATAGAGCTTTTCTACGTCACCGGTAGTATTTACTGTATAGATGACTAATTTTTTCCCTATATCTTCAACTTCTTGAGGAGTAGTTTCTTTGATTAAATCTTGGGGCATCAAATAATACGCATGATTCATATTAGGCAAAAAATTGAGATCAGTAATAGTATAGGTATCTCGGCCTGCTATAATGTTTTTATATGATCATAAAATATAGGTAGCCTCTCTATCATAACTCGTAAATATGACTCTATCTTGCATACCAAGTTTTTGAACGGTTTTTATAGCATCTATAGTTTGTTGCTCTGCATCTTTGGGATTGTATACTTTGATTTCGATAAAGTAATATTCAAACATACCATTAACTGATTTCAACATTTCTTCCAAGGTGCTCAGTGTTTCACCATTTTTTAGTGGGCACTTAGCTTTAACCTCTTCCAGTGTGTGATTGCCAATAATATAATCTTTACCACATACGGTAGCTCGCATACGTTCGCCATGTAGTACGATATTTTGTTTGTCTTTGGTTTGTGATACGTCTAATTCTATACCATTAGCACCATTTTCTTTAGCCAACAAAAATCCTTCACGTGAGTTTTCTGGTGCTTGGAGTGGAGATCATTGATGTGCGATAATAAGCATATTATTTTTTTCAGAAAGTGCGGCTCATGATCACTCTTCAAAAGAGATATAGGAAGAAAGATATTGATAAATAAATTTGTGCCCTGTACTGATTTGAGAAAGTTCATTAAAAATGATTCCATTATTTGTTCATCACACAATGGTATATTTATTGTTATTTTGAAAATAACGACAATAAACAATGCCTCGATCTCTCTTTTTATCAGAAGAAAATATATCATTGGCCAATTTTGACATTACAACTCCTCATTTGGCTACCAGATGTTTGAGTCCATAAAAAATATCGGTATGTTGTATGATGTTATTGTTTATAGTACCAGGAACAATTCCTGTCCCTACAATGGTAGCAAGTCATTTGGTATATCGATAATCTCCCAATGCATCTTTTTCCTTGTCTTCCAATGCTTCCATCTTTCTATGGTCTCCTACAATGATGAGCCTACCATGGTCAAAGAATCCAGATTTTTTGAGTTGGAGATAAAAATAATATAGACTCTTATCTGCATATCTTAGTGCATCTTTTTGATTGGTTCAATAAGGGGTATTGTATGGTTTATGAAATGAGATATTTTGTAAAACAATCAAATATGGTTGTGTTTGTTCTTTTACTGTTTCCAATGTTTTATTGTAAAGATCGGTATCGGGAGCCGCATCAAAAACATATTTTTTTTTGTCACTAAATGCTTCTTCACCAATTATTTTGTCAAATGCTATTCACGAAAGAAATGCTTTTTGATTGAGAAATTCTAGATTTACTGAACTGATAAATGTAGTAGTATATCCTTGTTCACCAAAAAATTTTGGTAATGCATCAGTATAGGTTTTGTATCATGAATAGGTTGTGGTCTGTAGTCCTATAAATTTGAGTGGTTCTATACCAAGCAGCAATCAGATATGCGCTGTATCTGAAGTGCATCCATTAGCTATAAAGTTTGTAAAGGTGATACCTTGTCTTTGAATCATATCAAAGTAAGGAAGATTATCATGTACTCATCAAACTCTGAGCGAGTCTATCGGTGATAATGATTCTGCAAAGACTACAATAATATTAGGTGTTTGTCCCAATCATTTCTTTTTGCCAAAAAATTTTTGATAGGTGTCTGGCATGTTTTTTTCGGACAAATTTCCTATATTTTTTGTAAATGCAGAAAAGTTGATTGATACAATATTATCTGGGATGGACATAAATCATCAGGGAGCATACATACCTACGCCGAGAGAGGCGAGTGAAAATAATAAAAAATAAATCGCCAAGAAGATTTTATTATTATTTTTAAATTTATTGTTTTGTACGACAAAGAATGTTATTATTCCTACTATACATAATACAACTAGTATACTGATTATCATTCATGAAAAATCTCAAAGAGAGGGATTGATAAATTGATTCATATCCAAAATCGAGATTCTGCTTTGAAAAAAATACATAGTAAATGTATCAAGGACGAACAGCAAAAAAAGTGCCGATATAATGATATTATTGATGATTTTGATGCTTGTTCTTTTTATCAATGCAGTAATAGCTACTAAGCCCAATAAGATTAAACACACCAAAAAATCACTAACGAAATACCCAAGATAATGTGCTATAGTCGGTCAAAAAGTAGCTTCCTTAAATACTTCTGAATAGGTTAAAAAAATAAATACCTGTTTGATTATCAAGAAAAAAAATGAGAGTACAACAATAGTTCTCCCCAAAAATGGTGTTGTACGTAGAGATGTATAGAGTGATTGATGTATTTTTTTCATATACTATTTTTATTTTTGAATAGCAAAAGCCCTGTAAAAATAGAGTAGTTATTTAGATAAAATTTGCAATAAAGTTTTGCACCCGGGTGGAATTAGTTGTAAAGCAACTTTAGCGACTATCGCACCTGGGTGCATTATTTGCTTCATCACCTCAATGTTCGACTATTATTTTTTTGTACGGTTTCACCTAATTGTTCGAGTGATAGCTTGTGTTCTTTTACTAATTTTTGTAATTTAAATCTATCAATTTCCATTGCTTCATCCAAAATCCCCAATTCTTTCAAAGCATGTTTCAGGGCATCTTTATTTATGATACTGATATTTTCACTCTGCGAAGCTGATATTTTTGAAATATTTCCAAAGAGTTTCAAGAGATTGTTTTTTTCTAGATATTCAATGAGTAATATCTTAATCAACTCTTTATCATTCTTCGCTTGTGATTCTTGTTTTGACAAAGTAACATATTCGTCGACCAATCCTTTTACCGTTTTTTCTCCTAGCTCACCACCGACAACCTCATCATCAAATTTCAAATGCGCTCGTAAAGGACACAAAGAAAAATACTCGCAATATCTACAAAAATTATTTTCTTTTGGCTCAAAGGCTTTTGTATCTACCATATTATAGTGAAATTTTTTGTCTTCGATATCGTTGATAATATCTCAATATTTTTTGGTAATCGTAGCCAAACGTTCATTAGTTATCTCTCGTTCATCCACCAGATCAAAATGAAGATAGTGGAGTCTGGCTTTCAAATGTTTAAAATATTTAGCATAATTCTGCTGCACTCACAAAGCATACAAAGTCAATTGTTCCTGATATTCTTCCTTACTTTCTGGGGGCAAATTTTTATTCGTTTTATAGTCATTGATTACAAAAGTTTCTCCTTCTTTGTCCAATCTATCGATGAATCCACGAAACTTTATTGAACTAGAAGCCTCCTTTGCTAAAGGAGGAAACGAAGGAGGGTTTATAGAAGGATCTAGGTCAAACACAATCGATGCTTCTGTCGCAACGACCGTGATTCATACAAAGGGACTATACTTGTCATAATAATTTGCAAGGTAATGGATCCCTCTACGGATATAATCTTCGAGTGTCTGTTCTCCTTTGATTTGCAATGGTTTCTCTTTGCTTGCTTCAGCAATTTCCGTGTCTCGTTGCTCTTTGAATTTTATCAAAAGGTCATCCTTGCTTGGGACTTTAAAGACATTTATCTGATTATATAACCATTCTAATGCTGCGTGAACGCTATGTCCGAGGATCAAATCAGGACTCGATTCAAATTCTTTCTCTTTGATCTTATCTACGTATTTATATTGATACTTACGCGGACATTGGACAAAGGTTTGGGTTTGTGAGAAAGAATAGACAGACATGAAACTCAGTTTAAAATTTAAAATTTACAATTTTAAATAACAAAAACAAAATTCAAAACGACAAAGATAATAAAAATATACTGTTTCAAAAGAAGTTTACAAGATATTACTCCCTCAATCACTCTCAAACAGAGGGATTTTTATTTTACCTCCGGCGCTTGACCCTTCACTAGTTGCCAGGTGGTTTCAGAGGAGGTTTGGGTTGGGGTAATATCATCTTCACATCTTTTCGACTATCACTATACTCTAGCTAATCGGATTTTATTTTTTTCTTTGCTCTCATGATGTATAGTCGCATAACTAAGAAACTTATCATTCCCGTCCTATTACTCAGTATCATACTGACGGGGTGTACGACCACAAAAACCATAGTTCCCCAAGCGTGTACGGAAGAGGCTAAGATCTGTCCCGATGGAAGTGCTGTAGGAAGATCAGGACCAAACTGTGAGTTCGTTCCTTGTCCTACGGAGACATGATCTGTTGAGACGTGACTTACTACGGGTACGTTTAGTCCACAAGCGTGTGATATGGAAGCTAGGGTATGTTTAGATGGAAGTACTGTCGGAAGAACTTGACCTAATTGTGAATTTGTTCCATGTCCTGAAGCAAACATGCCCAATTGCACTAATGTTTGTCTTTGTCCTGAATGATATAGACAAGAAGGAGAATCGTGTAATCCCCAATGTTATTATAGTACACCAAAATGTTCAATGCCATCAGTACAATGCCAAGCAGGGATGGCTTGTCGTCAGGGAAAATAATGATTTTATTTTTACTTTTTTCTCTTATGGATAGAATCCAAAGTATGGTTGGACAAAAAATAGTTATCTACAATACAGAAGGAAATATTCTGATTCTCAAAAGATCGAAGATAAGTGTCGGACCATGATGACGAGACTTACCATGATGATGAATATTGCTCAATGAATCAGCGATAGAATGTTTAGAAAGAGAAATATTTGAAGAGACAGGATTACAAAACATAGAAGGAATATCACCTATTTATACGACAGCAAAAACATATTCAGATGGTACACATAGTTTCTTGGTAGGATATATAGGGAGGATAAGTAGTGAACAAAATGTTATCATAAGTCATGAACATACAGAATATTTATGGATAAATCCTAATGATATAGAAAAATATGGTTTACCAGAGCATCGGGTTGCAACAGTAAAAAAGTCTATCGCACCCGGGTGCGAAACTTATCTACCTTAGTTCTAAAGATACTTTAGTAACTATTACACCCGGGTGGAATAGTTTCATAGCACCCAAGTCAAAATACTGCTAAAAATCTCTTGCATTTTTTCGTAGCATGATTATACTATACGTGCTACATTTTTAAAAATCATAGATTTTTAAAAAAATTAAAAGATTCAATCTTTTAATCTTATTGTATTTTAATTTTTTAATCAATTATATTATGGCAAAAATTATTGGAATCGATCTGGGAACAACCAACTCTTGTGTATCCTACATGCTAGGTGATAAATCAGAAGTGATTGCGAACGCTGAAGGAAAAAGAACAACTCCTTCTGTCGTATATATCAAAGGAGATGAATTGTTAGTCGGAGATCTTGCAAAAAGAAAGGCTATTTTGGAGCCAAAAAATGTTATCTACGAGGTAAAGAGATTTATCGGTAGAAAATATTCTGAGGTTATCGGAAAGGAAAATCTTCCCTACGAAATCAAAGAAGCTAAAGACGGAGGAGTACTTATTGTTATCGACAAAAAAGAATACAAACCGGAACAAATTTCAGCGTTTATTCTTCAAAAGCTCAAGGAGGACGCAGAGAAATTTCTCGGAACTCCTATCACGCAAGCGGTTATCACAACGCCTGCATATTTTAATGATTCTCAAAGAAATGCTACCAAGGCATCTGGAGAAATAGCTGGATTGAAAGTTGAGAGAATTATCAACGAGCCAACAGCAGCTTCATTAGCCTATGGAGAAGGGAAGAATAAGGATGAAAAAATCGTAGTTTTCGATCTTGGATGAGGAACATTTGATGTGACTATTCTAGAAATTTGATCAGAATGAACATTTCAAGTACTTTCAACAAGTGGAGATACCCATCTCGGAGGAGCAGATTTTGATCATAAGATTATAGACTTTTTAGTAGATTCGTTTAAGAAAAAAGAAGGTATCGACCTTACCAAAAACGCTATGGCGATGCAGAGAGTAAAGAACGAAGCTGAAGCAGCAAAACACCAACTTTCTCAGACAGAAAGAGTAGATATCTCTATCCCATTCATCATCACGGGTGAGGATGGATTACCAAGAAATATGGAAGAATCACTTACCAGAGCGCAATTTGAAAATATGTGTAAAGATCTTTTTGAGAGATGTAAAACACCATGTCTTAATGCACTCGAAGATTCTAAACTCAAAAAAAGCGATCTCAATCAAGTAATACTTGTGGGAGGTTCTACAAGAATGCCAGCTGTCCTTAAGCTTGTAAAAGATATCTTCGGTATCGAACCAAAAGCAACCGTCAATCCTGATGAATCAGTTTCTCAAGGAGCAGCTATACAATGAGGTATTATCCAAGGAGATGTAAAAGACATTCTCTTATTGGATGTAACGCCATTATCATTAGCAGTTGAAGTAGAGGGCGGATTAGCTCATGTGATGATTGCAAGAAATACAACTATCCCTGCAAAAAAAGAAAATACATTTACTACTGCTGCCGATAATCAAACTGCAGTTACCGTGCATGTAACCCAAGGAGAGAGACAATTTTCAAGAGATAATAAATCACTCGGAACTTTCAATCTCGATGGAATACCTATGATGAGAAGAGGACAACCTCAGATCGAAGTAATATACGATATCGATGCAAATGGAATCTTAAATGTTACTGCTATGGAAAAATCAACAGGCAAAAAACTTGAACAAAAAATCTCCGGAGCGACAAATATTTCAGACGAAGATATTACGAAAGCAAAAGCAGAAGCTGAACAATTCGCTGAAGAAGATCGCAAGAGAAGAGAAATCGTTGAGTCTAAAAATAGACTCGAGGCACTTGTCTATCAGATGGAGAGTATGATAGCTGAACAGAAAGACAAGATACCTGATGAAGACAAAGAAAAAGTAAATAAACTTATCGCTGATGGAAAAGAAATAACGAGTAAAGATGGAGTAAAAAAAGAAGAAATTGATACAGAAATAGAAAGAATCCAAAAAGAATTTGCTGAACTTTACAACAAATATCAAGCTGCTCCTCAAACAGAAACTCCTACTCCCGATTCAGAAATCGGATGAGAAAAAGAAGGTGCAACAGTTGAAGGAGAAGTTATTGATGCTGATAAATAATTACACTAAATAACTAATGTCATCCTGGAACGCAGTGAAGGATATAGGTAATAATTACTATATTCTTTGCTACGCTCGCAATGACAAGTAAAAAAGCCACCCCGTTCAATCGTCATTCCCAACTTGATTGGGAATCCATATTGCTTAACTACTTGGTATGGATTCCCTCCCCAAAGGGAATGATGTACTATACTGGGTGGTATTTTTTTTATTTTGACAAAAGTACGTAAAAAACTATCAGTAACTATATTTTATTTTTAGCAGGTAGATATGGATTTTCAGATAGTAAATTTCATTAACCAATTTTGACACGGTACATTTTTAGACATTATTTCTCAATATATTAGTCGATCTCAATCAATGCTTATTATCCGAGCTATAGTAATTACAATCGCTCTATTCCTCAAAAAGAAATATTGGAGATTTGTGCTGTTGAGTTTTGTATTTGCGTGAACATTGTTTTATGTGACTTCTGAAATAGGCTTCAAAAAATTGCTTACTCAAGAGACAGGAATCATGCCAAGACCGTATGTAACTCATACAGAAAGTATTAGTCCTATAGGAAAAAATTATAGTGATTCATCATTTCCCTCTAGTCACATAGTGTTTACAGTTTCTATGATTACCGTATTAATTATGGTATTTCCTGCTATGTGGCCATATGCGATTCTCTATGCATTAATTATGGCATGGAGTAGAATGTATAATGGTATGCACTATCCAAGTGATATACTTGCATGAGCAATTTTTTGAATATTGTGTGGATGGATAAGTGTAGTATTGAGTAAAAAGGTTTTTCCTTCAGTATAAAAATATTCTTTATTGAAATAATAAAGTAGTCGTGGAAAATAATAAATTTTTGTATGGTAATTTCCTAGAAAATACATAGTATAAAATACAATTATCAAGCTTCATTTTCCATTATATTACTATGAATTTTTGTATTACCTGCGCTGCGGGATTGGAGTCTATACTCAAAAAAGAAATCGAACTCGCTGGCTATATAGTGATTGGTTCTCAACCAACGCTCATACGTTTCAAGGGAGATATTTCTGCGATAGCAAAAATAAACCTTCGAAGCAGAGTCTGAAATAAAGTATTTCTTGAACTTGAACAACATATAACCTCTGATTTTAATGCACTATTTGACTTGGTACAAAAGATTGACCGGAAAATGTACGTGCAAGGAAATCCCATCATCGTTACTGCTATCAGCAAACAATCAATGCTCAGTAGTACACCTACAATTCAAAGCATAACCAAAAAATCTATCGTCAAAAAAATATTGGGCGGCAAAGAATGACAACTTCCAGAAGAGCATAGCAAACAGGCGATAGAAATCCTTGTCCATATAGAACGCGATATGTGTTCAATCTTACTCAATACGACAGGGGAATCTCTTCACAAAAGAGGGTATAAAAAAGCTACAGGAGAGGCGCCGATAAACGAATCTTTGGCTGCAGGATTACTCTTATTATCAGGACGAAAATTTAGTGAACCACTCTATGATTTCTTTTGTGGAAGTGGAACAATAGCTATAGAAGCAGCATTACTCGCAAAAAATATCGCACCCGGAATATTCCGTGGATTCGCTTTCCAACACTTTGCTCGATACGATCAAACCCTATTCACTACAGAGCTCAATGCGGCAAAAGCAAAGATGATGTTGGAAAAAGAACATACAATCATCGCATCAGATATCGATCCTACTATGATCAGTATCGCTCAAGAAAATGCAAAACACGCAGGAGTAGAAAACTATATCACCTTCACCACCAAAGATATTAATGACTATGTTTCAGGTCCGGAACTGGTATGAACACTGGTTTCCAACCCACCCTATGGATTGAGGATGAATACCTATGACCTAGAAAAGGTCTATTACACTATCACCCAGATATTTACTCATCATCAAAAATTACACGGAGGAATCATTACGTCCTACGAAAGATTTCTTCCTGAAGATGAATGATGAACATGGAAAAAATCTATGTTTTACAACGGTGGAGAGAGATGTTGGTTCTATAAAAAGACATTGACCCAGGGACAAGGTGACAGGAGATAGGGACGAGGAGACAGGACCTAGTACCAAGTTCCAATCACCACATACCAATTTATTATTCATTCAAAATAGATGATGAAAACAAGCATACTAGATGCTGGTAAACTCCAAGAATTTACCAAAGAGCATAAACTCCAACCTTTCAGAGTGAAACAAATCTATCAGGAAATATTCAAAAACCAGAATATCAAATTTGTTGATATGACAACACTTTCCAAAGATCTTAGAGAGGATCTAGACAAAAAATTTTCTGTCGTGACGCTCAAGGCAGATAAGATATTGGAAGATGGAAGTACGACAAAAATCTGATTTCAAACACAAGACGGATTGATGATCGAAGCCGTAATTATCTATCATCGACAGAATGAAAAATATGTCAAAAATAATATAAAAAAATTGAACAGGATAACTCTCTGTATTTCTTCACAAGTCGGATGTCCTATGAATTGTATGTTTTGTGTGACAGGGAAACTTGGCTTCAAAAGAAATCTTACTCGAGATGAAATGATCTCTCAAATATTTTTTGCCAATAATTATATCAAACAGAAGTTTGGTAAACAGGAGGACGGAAGTTTATATTCTGTAAGGAACGTCGTATTTATGTGAATGGGAGAACCATTACTCAATTATGATAATGTCAAAAAATCCATAGAAATTATGCTCAGACAAGATGCAGGATTTTCGCTTTCTAGAAGACATATTACTATCTCTACTGCAGGAATCATCCCATGAATCAGACAACTGATTAAAGACGAAATACCGGTAAAACTCGCTATATCATTACATGCACCAAACCAAGCTTTGCGTGATAAACTCATGTCAGTAGCCAAAACATATCCGCTTGAAGCCCTCGATAAAGCTATTAGTGAATATGTAAAAGCATCTGACAATAGAGTTTTCTATGAATATATCATGATCAAGAATATGACCGACAAACCAGAGCTTGCAAAAGAATTGGTCACGCTACTCAAAAGGAAACTTGCTCATGTAAATCTGATCCCTTACAATACAAACCCAGCTATCAATCTCGAAGAGAGTGACGTCAAAACCATCCAAACATTCAAGAAGATATTGGAAGAAGGCGGGCTTACTGTTACGGTAAGAGATAGTATGGGAAGAGAGATGAAAGGGGCATGCGGTCAGTTGTGATACGAAAAATTAACGAAAGAAGAATAAATCTTGTTTTCTATAAAAGATTTATTATATCTTTACTACGCCCATATTGGGATGTTATCCAAAGGAGAGCCATTGAAATTGGTGGATTAGGGGAAGTCTATCGACATAAGAGTATTCTTTCGTGCCAGCACGTCGCAGTCATACGAAAATAGACCTTATACACATCGCCCTAATCTGAGAGATTTCAATCTCTCCTTTTTCCATAATAAAAAAATGAATAATGTAAGATTTTGTTACATATAGACTATTGTATAGTACAGTAGTTCATAAAAAACAAGTCATACATTATTCACTTGTCCTTTGCAAGGTCAAAGGATTATACATTATAAATTTTTAATGTAATTTATATAGTTCGTTGACCGTGGACGATACCGATAAGATACCATTGTCCACCAATATTTTCAAATACCAAGGTGAGACTCTTTCGATCTATCCCTTCATATTGAGGATCAAATCATGTAAAATGAGATTCTACCCATTGTTTCCCAACATATACTTGAGCTATATTGTTGATAATATTTCCTCTTTGCATACTCTGATTATATAAGACTTGTGGTGCTGTGGCATAATCAGCATCATTTACAAATTTGGTAAAATATTGTCCTATTGTCAAATTGATAGGTTCTCATGAACCATCATAGGAGCCCCAAGTATATATGCCAGACATGCTAAGGGCATTAGCTATTTGACCACTAGTGAGAACGATATCAGTTCCGGTATTTACATATTCATAAGGAGAAAAACGAAGTCATTGTGATCAGACAAATGTTGCCAAGGTAGCAAAATCTTGGGTCTTGATTGCCAGTAAAACTGCTTGTATAGATCAAGTAAAATCACTGTGATCAAGTAGTAGAGAAGGTATTTCACAATTATTTCAGCTACCATTCTGACATTCTGTTGATACTTGTTTGTTGCAAGCAGAAAATAATCAGGCTATTCCTACCAATATAACCAAGAAAAATAGTTTTTTCATTTTAGTGTGGTAAATATATAAAGCCAAAAAAATATACAGGTAAAATATGTATGACGTATTATTTTTTTATGGGGTTACTGTTCCTGTACCAGCTCAACAAGAAAAACTTCCTGTTGTGATTGGACAAGTTTCAGATGTGTTTATTTTTGAACAAGCTGAGAAGATAAGTGTGATACACAAAACAAAAACAATGATTACTATTTTTTTCATTAGTATATATAGGAGATAAAATCTTTTATGATTGATTTGTACGGAAAACACAAAAAATGGAAAGACAAAATTTTAAATTTGTACATCTTCCCATTTCTTGTTCTTTGACTAGTCAAAGCCTTCAATCTTTTAATCTTTTATTTTTTAAATATTATATTACCAAACATGTTCCAACAACGAAAGTGCTCAGTTATGGGTGGGTGGGATGAGATGATATTGTTCAACAAGATTCGCTGAAGCTGTTCTTTCAAGCATAATAAGCACTCGAGCTCTTTTTTCTAACATCAATGGATCTTGAATCTTATTCATGATAGAATCTTTATTGAGTGCGGTAAGATGTTTTTCATACCATTTGTATATTTGTTCTTCTCCACTATAGATATTATATTGATCACTATAAATGAGTCTTGAGAGGATAGTACCAAACTGAGCTCTATTAACTAATCATTCAGGATTAAATTTTTCTTGTGGGGTTTTACCATCAGATTCAAGTCCCATGAGACCAAGCTGACAAGCAGTCTTAGTAAAGAACTTCATCTCATCGCTCAGATTACCCGTATCAGTAAATGCATCACAACCTATCTTATGCGTATTTGGATAGAGGCCTACTACTTGAATCGTAAACATAGTCATCATCTTTGCCAATTCTTTTCTTATGATATTTCCATCCAAATTAGCACTTGTTATAGGACATTTATTAGTGATATTGAGATTGTATCCTCGAGTAAATGCATCAGTAATTTCTTGGGTATATGTTGAGTCACTTACATCACAACTAGAAGCAGATCCATGTCATTCTTCTGTACCGCAACAAGTTCCATCATAATAACTGTCTGAACTATCTGTTCATGCAGTATTTGCACAAGCTAAATTACTTGGAAGTGTACAATTGTCTATAGAAACTGTTCATCCTCAACCTCATCATCAACAAGAACCGATACATCATCATGGTGTAATAGGTGGTACATAGACTCTTTCAAGATATACAGTGTTTCATGAAAGTAATGCTTGTACATTACTCCCTGAAAAAATTAATTTAGATGCATCAAAGAAACTCATATATAGTGCGGTTCAAGTATTTTCTTCTATTCATTTGTAGATATTCATTCATTCATTTTCTGTACCACAATATAATGTTCATGTAGTTCCATTACTTACAAATGATGGATTGAGTCAGCCTGAGATAGTAATGTTTATTCCAGTGTAAAGGAATGGAAGAGTATTTCGTGTGTTGATATATACCGTATTACAACATCCAAGATCTATACATGATGGTCTAGTGGTAAATATATAATCTCATATGGTATCTGGAGTTCCTACCATGTCTGTAGCAGAGATACTTACCTGAATGCTTCATGAATAAGGGAAAGCAACATGATTGGAAATACTAATCGAGTAATCAGGTTGATTAGCAGTACCAACGATTCCAGACAAATTTAAATCACTTCATGAAAATATATATGGTCAATATTCTGTTCACGCAACTCAGGAAAGTGTTACAACAATACTTCAACTATGTATTCCTGCCCAATCATCAGCTATTCATAAGCTAATAGGTGCTAAGGTATCTACCCATATATCTCATGCAGAAGGAGTATCTGATCAAGGGATAAGCCATGGTGAAACAGGAGAATTAAAGGTAAGTGGTCAGTAGTTTATAGTATTATTCATACGATCTTGTACAGTTCATGTAATGGTGATGGTTTTTTCTATCCCATAATCAAAAAGCTGAGATCCATCTATCCCTACAGTATAGTTTTTATCAAGGAATTGCCATGTTTTTCAATTTGGAACAGCAGAAAGTGCCCATGCAGGAGCAAACATTCCTCCAGTAAAATATACAGATGTTCAATTTCCAGAGATTCTTATTTTAAATGTAGTAAGATTGATTCCATATTGATTAGTTATTCCTCGGCTATTACCTGTCCACAGTCATCATCCTGTTCGTATGTAGGGCACGTTTGAGCCGGCAACACCATCATTTTCATTAAGGATAAGTGCTATTCCACTAAGATGAGATTTTTTGGTTCATGGTGTTGGAGTATTGAGCGTAAAAGTAGGTGGAGTCGAATCACTAACACAAGGAGCTTGTTGAACATAAAAGTATCCTGTTGTTCTAGATATTTGGTTTCCCGAATGTATGACTTCAATTCCTCATGGAGCACTCAGCGTTGTCTCTGTTGTATCTGATCATGGAAAATATTGCATAGCAACAAATCCTGTATAATCGTTACTATTAAAAAATGGCGTAAGTCACATGATAGTTCAATAGAGACCACCATTTCCATTATAATTAGTAAGATCGTTCTTGCGGTCAATTTGTAAAATAGTATGATTAGATCATATTTGCCATGATGGAGAGCTTGCTGATGATCGATCTCAGAACGTGTTGCTACTAGCAGCAAATAGGTTTGTCCTTAACGTATTTACAACATCAGAAGTAGAATATGCAAAATGTCCTGTATCGAGTATAAGGTGAAACCTACCAGCTCTTACTGCTTGACTTTCTGTATTGATTTTGATAGTGAGTGTTTCATTACATCACTGTTGGAGTGGTGCATTTGCTCAATTATCAAAATAATAATATTGTCCAACAACGAGAGAAAATATCCCTCCAAAGAGAATTCAACATCACAATAGTAATTTATAGCTGGTTAACTGTTTTTTCATAGTTTATGTTTTTTATAATACATAAATAAAACTATGCCCACAACAACAAATCCTCCAAATATGAGCAATATTTTTTGAATATCAATATTTTTAAATCGTTGACCAGGGGTCATTTTTCTCATCATATCATTGAGTGATATATTGGCTATTCAGCCATCGATACCTGCCGCTGTATGTTCACATATATTAGTAGCATCAAAAGTATAATATCCATCTCCTACAGTATCCAAGACATCAACTCATCAGGCAATACTGAGGTTGCTATCAGTGGTATCTCATGCTTTGGTAAAATAGAGTTTAAGACTTCAATCAATAGTATTGGTATCTTTCTGTTGCATATAGAGTGTTCCTATGCTTCAGTTGCCTGTTACGCGATTGCTTTTATCTGTAGTAAACCCTACGAGATGAATAATATTCCCACGTACTTTAGGAGGCAAGAAATAGGGAAATAGTTTTGATGGTACGAAATCAACGAATTCCAGTGAGCTTTCTATGATAATATCTGTTGCTGCGATTTCTTTGCCTTGTGTATCGATAACAATATCTGTAGTCACTAAACATCATTTTCCTATACTTCAAATATTAGGAGAAAAACTGATTTCTGCCGCTGTACTGACTGAGAACATCATCATAAGTATGACTATTCCAAGAGATTTTTTCATTATCATGGTCTTCAAAATAAAAATAACTATTGAATAATAACAACATTGCCACTAAGGATAAAATCTAATCCATCCATTCAGGTGATATAGAGTTTATCACCAGTAAATATATCATTAATTTGCGTTCCGCTAGTATCATAGATTCATATATTTCCGGTAAGTATGGCTCATGTATATGGTCGTCCACACATAAGGATTTCATTATATACTCATGTAAAGTATGGGTATGGTGAATTAGTATTTGTTCATGTAACTTGGATAACAGATCAAGAGAAAGCAAAACTTCATAAAAATAATCCATCTAAGATATTCACATCAAAAAGTTCTGAACATCAGAAAAAGCCACAGTCTGGTCTGGTTGAAAATTGTCGATTTCCTGTAGTTATATTTCCTGCTAAATCTTTAACATATCCTGTAATAAGTATTCAGGTGTCGTTTGGAAAATATCGAGTTGGTACAAATGATACCTGATACGATCAAGAATTTCCCAATCATGCTTGTCCACTTACGCGTGTGATAGTAAGGTCCGTTCCTGAATATGTTTTTCCTGTATACAGCAAATCAGTTCCTGAATATATTTCCAAAACAGTAATTTCTATGCTTCATGTATCTATACCAGCCCATATATCTTGTACATCAAAGGTGATAGGAGAGATTTTTGGTCCTATAAAAGTAGCACCATTGTTTGGTGATGTCATAGAGATGACTGGGTTTACAGGAGAGTTGAAGACAACAGTGAAACTACCTGTATGAGTAGTTCACAATTCATTTGGATTATCAGATCATGAGATAATCATCGTAACTTCTTTTTCTATTTCATACCCATAAGGTATTGGAGCAGGAAAGCTTACTGCATATCCTCTATCTGCACTATCTCGGGTATATCTATTGATTCAACTATTTCCTGTCCAGGGAATAATGTTTAAGTTTGCTGCAGTAAGTGTATATGCCCATCCTCACGAACACGTTGGACAAGAAATACGGACATTTATAGTTCCGCTATGTATTCATTCCTGATTGTCCACGGTACTAGGTGCAGCTTTATAATTATTCAAATTGCTTGTATTTAAACCAGAATATCGATAATGACTTCTATTATTAGTATTGGTCATAGGTGCAATTCCTGGTGCAAATCATGGTCATGCCCAATCATAGAAGACAAAAGAAACTACTTGTCATGAAGCTATAGTATTTGCATTGTTGCTAGGTATAGGATTCATAATCAATGGTAATTCATTATCTATAATACACGGCAATGGAAGAAAAGTATATCCTGCATTGCTAACTCAAGTAAGTATATCCAATGAAGATGTACTAGAATTGATAACAGCACCATCATCAGTAGTATTCTGATTAAAACTTATTGTTCCTCATGTACGTGTAGTAAATTCCAAAAAGCTTGAAATAATATTGTGCGTTGTAGAAAACAAAAAATTTGCTGCGGTGAGAACGGTAGCTCATGAACCACCTGGTTTTACTCAATATGCTCTATAGAGGTGTCCATCTGCGATAAACCCATTTGTAGTACTAGTAAAGAAAGGATGTATCGATTGGTGTATTATAGATATATTTCCACTATCAAATTTGATTGTACTATCAAATCAATTATATCATTGTCCATTTGGATTGATGAGAAGGCCGAAATTATATATACAATGTAATTTTAGTTGAGAACCAGAAATTGGTGTGATGCTAAAACTTGGATCAGCGGCAAAACTATCACTACCCAAAATACTCAACACGCAAAGTGCCAATGATATAATAATTTTTGTTAATCGTTTACTCTGCATGCTTCGTTATGTTATTACCAACTAAAAAAGCCATCTTTGAATGGATCACTTTGTTCAAAGTTTACTCCTATAACACTAATATCTGATGCGTTAACAGCTCAGTCACTATTCAAATTTCTAGGATCCAATACATCTATTCCTGTCTCTTGTAATCAATATTCTGTCAAAATAGCTATATCGTTTCCGTTGACCATATAATCATATATACCAAGTGAATTTTTGAGATCTCACGCTGATTGATATCTATAGCCATCGTCTTGTGTGCTATTGAGCTGTTGTGCTCCATAAAGATTTGTGCCTGTAGTAAAATCCAACATGTCTATTCCTGTACCTCAGAAAATTACTCCACTAAGATAAGAGGCAAGGTGTGACTGTCCTTTAAATACCATATAATATGTTCATGCAGGCGCATTAATAAGTGCTTTACCAGTTCCCGCATTATTAAGAGTAAATAGTGGGCTTGTTGCTATCAATGTTTTATTACTATCATATATTTTGAGTATTCATGTATTTGCATTGTTTGTTGATTGGTAGACACGGTTAGAAGAAAATGCTTTCACGACAACAGGAAGCGAAGATCTGTGTACAAACACATCAATAAATCATCCTCTGCGAGGAAGTGTATGTGCATCCATAGCCATACCACTTGCTCATCCAGGACTTGTATTGAGTGGAGTAAGTGTTGGGAAAAACATAATACATCCATGATATATTCAGCTATAATATGCTGGAAATGACATAGAAAGTGTTTTTGTTGTACTCTCTTGTGCTGCTAAGGTGAAAAAAGAGGTATCACCTGTTATATATTTTCCAAAGTTTTCTGTTTCATTCTGCCCCAAACAAGCTGCTTGTGCAAATCAATCATTCGTGATTCATGCATCAACAAATCATAATCTATATTCCATACTAGTTTTTTCTTTGTTATAGATAATAACAGAAAAGTTTGTGGTATCACCTCATGTTATCTCAAAGTTTATTGTTTTTGATTCGCTAGATCCTGACAAAAAAGCAAAATCTGAGAAGCCTACCATGATATTATCAGAATACAAAAAACCTAGAAACATGAAGGATATTCCTATCCCACCCAAGAGTATATTGCGTAGTTTGTTTCATGATATGTGCATGTATATATATCCATTAAATAAATGTACATTTGATTATAGCTACGGAAGATATATTTGTCATATTTTAGCACAAAATAGTGTATTTTTAACAACCATTTTTTATAAATAGATATATGATTAATATTTTTCAAGAAAACGATAGAAAAAGAATACCATTATATGCTAGTCCAAAAAATAATTATAGGAGCATAAAAAATAGACAAAAAAAATTCTCCCAAGAGAGGAAGAATTTTTATATACTGAAACTTTTCACTTTGTTCCCCTTACAGGATCAATAAAGTTTAAGATTTCTAAAGCGGTTCGGTATAAAGAGAAATTCAAAAAATAATTATATTCAGATTCTTTGGGCGTTTTATTTCATGTTTTTATGAAAATATTCTACCAATCGCGTAACGATAAATCATCCAATGAATGCATCAACAAAACCTCGTAGAAGACCCATAAAAGCACCTCAAAGTGTAGCTTTGTATCCTATATAAAACGTACTCATAAAGCTGACTAAAATCTTACAATATCCAAATTTTCGAGCAGTGATAGCAAAAATAAATAATCCGATTCCAAAATAAATTCCTAGAGCCAACCCAACTGCAATAGGCATTTTGATTCTTGCTTTCATATGAAAAAAGATAAAAAATAAAAAACTATCCTCAATATAAAAAAATACCGAATGATTACAACTGCCTATTTATTCTTGAAAGTATTAGTGTATTCATTATTGTATCATAAACTATGTTTTTTATATCTTTCATGTTCTTTCTATGAAAAAGATTGTTAAAAAAACACCTATCATCAAAAAGGGGGTAGTAAAAAATTCAGGAGCGGTAAAAGTATCAAATCCACCAAAGAAGAATTCATGGCTTACTACGCTCGCTATAGTAAATGTAATCGCATTTCTTGGAGTTATAGTGGTTAATTATTTAGCAGTATCACTACCTATTGGGTGAATGACTACATGAGAACTTTCAGATTTATATCCAAATCTATTTGTTCCTGCAGGACTTACCTTCTCTATCTGGGGACTTATTTATACTTTATTTCTAGGGTTTGTGGTATGGCAACTTGTAGATCTTTACAAAAAAAATAGTACAGGTATTACCAAAAAAATAGGTATTTGGTTTCTCCTTTCCTGTGTAGCTAATATCGGACGAATGTTTGCTTGGCAATATCAACAAGTACGACTATCGGTTATTATTATGTTATTTTTCTTAGTGGTATTAATTGTGATTGCAAATAAAGTGCAGCTTGGAAAAAGATTATGAACGCTATGAGATAAATATCTTGTACAAGTTCCTTTTAGTATATATATAGGACGAATCTCTGTAGCAACTATAGCAAATATAACAACATTACTAGTTACCATTTGACGAAATGCATGGGGACTCTCTGATATTGTATGGACCAATATCGTAATAATAGTAGCTACAATATTAGCACTTCTCAGTTTATATAAAAAATATAATGTTATCTATGCTTTGGTTATTATTCGAGCATTTATCGGAATCATTATCAAAAGAATAGACGTAGATCCTGTGTATGCAAGTAGTATTATTTGGACCTTAGGAATCTGTATTACCATTATAAGTGCAGGAATATGAGCAAGACGAGAAAAACGACTCAAAAATTAATGAAGAATGAAAAATGAATAATAAATAATGAATAATGATGAAACGGTATATATTGACTATGGTAATATACAATAGTTCATGATCCAACAATACATTCATTTAACATTTAAAATTAAGTATTAGAAATTATTTTTATTTTCTATAAAAATCATCATGTATACTACGTATATTGTTATATGAATTGTTGTATTTTTTCTTCTGCTGTTGTCGATAAAAATCGTTAAACCAAATACGGTAGCAGTAGTCTTGTTTCTAGGGAAAACATGAAGGATACTCAGAGAAGGAATAAATTTTATAGTCCCATTATTTGAATCCATTAGACGTCAAAGTTTAGCTCTTATAAACTTGAGCGTAAAGGTTGATGGAATAACCAAAGACAACGTAAAAACATTGGTAAATATAAATGTTATTTATCGTGTAAAATCAGATGATATTTCAATTATTGATTCGTTATTTAAAAACTCCAATGTTGTTCAAACGATTACATCGCTCATAGAAGAGCAATTGAGAGCAAGGATCTTCGAGTTCTCTCATGAGGAGATATTCGCCAAAAGAAGTGAGATAGGGGACGAGATAAAAGAGACATTGCGTATAAAAATGGGCGAGTTTGGTATGGAATTGGATAGTGTTCAGGTAGTAGATATTCAATTAGATCAAAAAGTAGTAGAAGCGATGAACAATGTGGTTGCTAGTCAAAAAAACAAAAAAGCAACTATCACTGAAGCAGAATGAAGTAAACAATCGCAGATATTAAGCGCTGAAGGAGATAAGGAAGTAAAAAAATTATTGGGAGAAGGAATGGCACTTCAGAGAGAAGCTATCGCGAAATGATTTAAAAATTCCATCGGTGAGATCCAAGCAACAGACAAATCATTGAGTGGGAAGGATATCTTGGATTTTCTTTTGAATAGTAGTAGGATAGAGACCCTCGAAAAGCTAGGAGTGAATAATGCAAAGATTATCTATATCAATGAAAATCTCGAAGGTAAGAAAGCGTCAATGATCAACCAACAATAAGTAATTTCAATTATTAAAAAAACTAGAGTAATACGCTCTAGTTTTTTAGTAGTATAGAATATTCTAGTTAAAGTTAGGAACATCAATAGTAAGCATACCAGTATAAATACCTACAGCTTGGTTGATATCAGTAGTAACTTTCAAAGTAACGGTATCTGCTTGAATCTTACAGATAGCACCCATATCATGATTTTTACCTAAGATAGAAGTTGGTGAATTGATGGGTGTTCGGGAAGTAGTCCCTGTATAGATAGCACAATTACCATTAACG